>Ga0123342_1000512_pt1 | contig 61465 bp, 25 predicted proteins | sample Turbeawhitnodule_FD_89960 | JGI IMG/M metagenome (GOLD analysis project Ga0123342, IMG submission 89960) | Root nodule microbial communities of legume samples collected from Mexico - Turtle bean Mexico white nodule | ecosystem: Host-associated > Plants > Roots > Nodule | place: Mexico: Nepantla... | reverse complement strand
CCTCTGGATAATTTACTCTAAAAACACAAAATTAACAATAATAATAGTTAAGGCCCAAATAAACCCAATTATAAGAATATTAATTAAAACAATGGATTTATTTATTATTATAGTCCAATAATCAATGATTAAAGCTATTAAGTGTGAATAAATATTATATATGCCCATCAATAGGAATCAATTTTAGAGACAAAAAATTATTAGTTTCTATAGTGACTAAATTAGATACTATTTTAGAGACTAAAAAAATTATTGGTATAAAAAAATTATTAGTTTAACTAAATTAGATACTATTTTATAGAGTAAAACAATTATTGGTATCTAAATTAGTTTTTGTTATTATAAATAGTTTTTAAATTGGTATCTAATTAACTATTTAAATTTTAATGATTAATTATTTAAATTTTAAAATTAGTATCTAAAAACATAGTATCTAATTAGATATCAATTTAAAAAATATTTATTAATAATAAAAATTAATTTAAATATTAATATTTTTTTAATCTTTAATATTATATCTAATTTTGTTAATATAACAACTAATTATTTTTTTTTAAATTTAACTTTTATATAATATTTTATTTTTAAGTGGAATTTCATGCATACCTTAGATGCATGGGATGGCGCGAGGATGGCACCATTGGAGCAAAGGTGGTGAAACAAGCTGGACAAGTGACGGTAGGAGGTGGCGTGGGAGGAGGAGTCTTTATAGTAACAAGTGGTGGTGTCTAAAGTTCAGAGAAAAAAATGTAGCTTGAAGAAGAAAACACAACGCTTGAGAGGGAAGAAAAAAAAGTGTCAACCCTAATATTTAATTATATATTATTTTATATTGAATTTTCAAGTATGTTGAAATTGAGTTTTCACGTTATTTTGTTTTTATAAAATGTTTAAAAAAATTAAAGAGATAATATATATTTAAAGTCTTATTAATTTTAACTCCTAAATGATACAAGATTATTCAACCTATTGAAACATTTACCTGATGTTAAACTTAAAAATAATAAAAAAATAATTTAGAATTTTGATGTTAAGTAATTAATCAATATTAGTGGTTACCAACAAAATTAAAAAAAAGAAATCTATACAACCTTGATTTATAGAGGTAAGAAAACCAAATGAACTATAACCTTTCAACATTCTAGTAGTTTTTTTATACTAAAAAAATATTTTAATATATGAACTTTCCTAAAATAAATTATGAAATTTTTTCTTACAAAAACAGCACAGGTTCGATGAAAGGATATTTGAACTAATGAATTCAAGTCATTACTTTAAATCATAATACTTTTCAATAGGTTAATACACGTGAAATATATAAATGATAATGGAATTTTAATAAATTGCTCCATTAAATTAAACTATACTATTTGATATATATTATCCATCACATATTGCTATTACACATATATTTAAATCAATGATTTAATTGAAAATAATGTTGAAGTTTTAGATTATTAAGTATTTTTCATTCATTTTGTCTTATTAAATCGAAATTCAAACAAATAATCTTTGTTTGCACATTCATTCAAATTAACATTTAAAAGTGAATAAATTTATACATTCGGATTGAAAAGCAAATAAAATGTGTGTTTGTGTTCATTTAATTGAAGAGGAAGGACAATGAGTTGTGAAAGAGGAGTAAAGACAATTATTGGTATGCAACCAAGAAAAACAAAGAAACTATTTTTTTTATATATAATATTACTAAAAATTTAAAATTATCCTTTGATTTTTTATACATATAAAATAACATATATATATATATATATATATATATATATATATATTACAATAACAATAATAATAAATATAAATATAAATTATATATTTAATAATAATTAAAATAAATTTATTAAATAATAGTATTAATAATAATAAAAAAATTAATTTGATTTTATAAAATATTTTATTATATGTATTTATAATAAAAATAAAATTATTCAATAAAAAAAATATTTTTTACATCAAATATTTTAATTAACTTAAATCTATACAAAAATATCTCATATTTTATTATTCAAATATTTTTAAAGATTAAGATAAATTTGTAAACTTATATTTTATATATTTTAAAAAAATTAAAAATCTTCTCACAATCATTGTATCACTCACAAACTTTTCTCACAAATCCATTCTGATATACCTTAATTCAAACAACTTTACTTTCTTTACACCTTTCTCTCAAATAACTTCAAATCTATTTCTTCAAATCTTCTATTGAATCAAAACACAATCTTATAGAATATTACATGTTTTAAGATCAATTATCTCTTATAAAATAGCTTATTCTCAAAATATTAAAATTATAAGTAATTGTTTTACAAAGTAATGTTTTGTACTGGATTACTTCATATTCCACACATAAATTATTCACAATGTGATTTTTTATTTTGTTTACAAAACAACTATTTTTGAAGTTTTTGTCATGAATATGTTAATAACTTTACATTTAATACTATTTTTAACTTAATAACAACCTAAATTTTATTTTTTTTAAAAGTATATAAATTATTATTATAATATGATATTATTTTAAAACTTATCCGCTTTAAAGTTTTAATTATTATAAAATATTATTGTCATAATTATATTATTAATTTAAGCACGTCAGTAAACGCTGTCGTTTAACTGCGGCAGTCACAAGCAACTCTTTTTATAAAGACAAAAGGAAAAAAAAAAAACTGAACCCTAAGGTCTATTAGTTTTGCCATCGTAGCTCAACGGAAATTTTCTCTGTGCAACTGCATTTTCTTCCCCTTTCCACCGCAGCGATTTCAGAGTTTAAATCATAGAGATTTAGTCTTTTTTGTTCGCAGATATGTTCGATTATTAATTCGTTCTGTAATAATCACATGGAAAGGGAACGTACGCGGAAACGCCCTCGTCTCGCATGGGACGTAGCCCCTCCCACCGTGCACGAGGTAGGGTTCTTTCCATTTTCCAATTCGGATTGGATTAGGGTTTCCTATTCAAGTGTTTATGCTCAGCTTTTTACATTGTTCATTGTAGTCTCAACTGGCTCTGCCGGTACCTGGTGACGAAGGAATTGAAAGAAAACACGCTTCACCTCCGAAAAGGGACGACGATCGCGAAGGACATTATGTCTTCAATCTTGGCGAAAATCTCACTCCTAGATGTAATTTTTTTAGTGTTAGGGATTTCTTGTTTAATTGTCTTATTTAGATGAATTTGAAAATTTAGGTTAATTTTCTTTTATCGCAAATATTAATCTGTTGTTGGATTCTGTTATCACCATGCAAGAGTGGTGTTTTTTTTTTTTTTTTTGGGCTATTTTTTTTTTATAATTTTTAAAAAAATAAAATCCTCGGCAAGATGGGTGAAGGTTAGCGGTCAAGTGTCCTCTCAATACAAAAGATTTTAATTTTTTTGTCACTGTGCTTGTGTCATTCAGCATGTTGCTAGTGCTGTAGGCACATTTGGTCGGGTATTGGAATGTTGGGACCGCCAAACTAGAGAATATGTGGCTGTCAAGGTAGTTAGAAGCATACGGAAATATCGGGATGCAGCAATGCTCGAGGTTGATGTGCTTCAACATCTAGCGAAGAATGATAAAGGAAATTCACGGTAGAATCTTATGGAGGAAACTGGATACTGGATTTTTTTTTATTTGCTCATTGTTTATAGTATTTATTTCATTCTGTATACTATTTGCAGGTGTGTGCAGATCCGAAACTGGTTTGATTACCGAAATCACATATGCATTGTAAGTATGCTTATTATATTTCATTAAAGAATACATTTCCTTGATTTACTATATTCAAAAAGTTTATTTTGAGAGAATTGGTGTGGGAGATGATTTATTACGTTCTAGAGGTGGGGATGAGAAGGGGTTAATTTTGGGTTGTTTTGAGAATGGATGAAATGCTTGAAATTTTGAATAAATCTGAATTTAGTTTTTATTCCTCCAGTGCTATGTGCATGCCTCTTTGTTCTCTGTTCTGCTTCTTGTTCTTTGGGAAGGATAGTGATTAATCCTCATTCATCTTGCAAATGAATGATTTGTTAAGTTCAGCTATAGTGTTTTCATTTATGTCCGTGTGGGCTTTATTCGTGGATTTGATAACTAAGCAGAAACATTCCTTTCAATGCATTTTAATGGTGTTATCAGGTCTTTGAGAAGCTTGGACCAAGCTTATTTGATTTTCTAAAGAGAAATAAATACTGCCCATTCCCTGTGGATCTTGTTCGGGAATTTGGACGACAGCTTTTGGAATCTGTAGCATGTCTGTGGATTATTCTTGGCCTTCAGTTTATTTCTCTTGTTTCATTCCTAAGTCTCTTGCTTACTGATCAAACCATGGATTTTCCCTTGGCCCACTTTCTTTTTCCAGGGATAGAGTGTATCTTAGCTGTGTCTGCGTATTTTAACTTTTTCTTATTCTTTATCATATTCAGATATGCATGAACTACGCCTAATCCACACTGATCTGAAGCCAGAAAATATTCTTCTAGTTTCTTCTGAATATGTAAAGCTCCCTAGCTATAAGGTATTTAACATTTTTGGGTGGAAACATAATAATGTTTGTAGACTCAGTTATAATATACTTAAGGAAAATAATTGGATTGGTACAGAGAGTTTCCTCAGATGAAACGCAGTTCAGGTGCTTGCCCAAGTCTAGTGCTATTAAGCTGATTGATTTTGGTAGTACTGCACATGATAATCAGAATCATAGCTCCATTGTTTCTACAAGGCATTACAGAGCCCCTGAGATTATTCTAGGTAACTAAGTATGTTTTTGGCTGCTGAGAATGTTTCCTTGTTTTTCTATTGCCCTATAAAAGTGTGTAACATAGAAAATATGTGGTGTCCGTGAACGAAAATTATGGATGATGACTAAAACATTTTAACATGTTGAAATGTTGTCAATTTGTACAGCACTTCTGTTCTCAAACTTTCAGGGACTACATGCTCGTTTGTAACTTTTTATTATCCTGGACTTCTTGTTGTTTACTGTAATCTTCTGGCGAGTCCCCTGCACTGCAGTAAAAGACATTTTTTTTACAGTATTTTTCTCATTATTTTGCATGTTTTATATCTATTTTCTTGCACTACTTTTTGGTGCCCCCCTTGTTTCACTTGTACATTTGATAATTTTCTACCTTGTCTTTAAGTGGACTGCTCATTATGGATATTTTCTAACGTTGATATTGTGAGGAGGTATGATAAAAAATCATAAGAGCCAAATCTAGTCATGATCTGATGCAATGAGGCCATTAGAGACTGTTATATGGCTATTTACTTGATCGAGCATTGTCTGACCAAATAAAATTAGACCACTGGAATCTGTAGCATATTGTGTTCTTGATAATGGATTCTCACCCGCATCTTTAATTATAATTGCAGGTCTAGGGTGGTCATATCCATGTGATCTGTGGAGTGTTGGATGTATTCTTATCGAACTATGCTCGGTTTGTTTCCCACCTATCAATATATATTAGGTGTGACCTGAATCTGGAACAACTAGTCTCAGGGTCTAAATGTGTGGAACTTTTGTCAGGGTGAAGCGTTGTTTCAGACACATGAAAACTTGGAGCACCTGGCAATGATGGAGAGAGTTTTGGGACCTATTCCGGAGAACATGATTCGAAGGTCCAAGTAAGTGGTGAATTTATAGATTTTTTCTTTAATTCCCCTTCCAATTTGGTTTTAGATACATCCAGGGTGAGTCTTCCATATTACGAATCAATGACTGACTGGGAAAACAAAATGCTGAATAATTATTGAGTTTAATAAATTTACACAATAACATCTCTTTTGTTCATTTGCTCTTGAATGCGTAGTAAGGGTGCAGAAAAGTATTTCAAGCGTGGATCAAGACTAAGATGGCCTGAAGGAGCTATTTCAAGGGAGAGCATCAATGCAGTAAAGAAACTCGGTCATCTGAAGGTTTGTTATGTTTCCTAATTCCTGCCTTATCAGTAATCCCTGGGCTTGAATCTTCACTTAATTAGTGCAGTTATATGAAGGTTTGTAATGACCTATAATTATTCTTAATGTAGGATATTGTATCTCGAAGTGTGGACTCTTCAAGGTCCTCCTTAACTGACTTGTTGCATGGCTTATTATCATATGACCCAACCAAACGGCTAACAGCTCTTCAAGCCCTCGATCATCCCTTCTTTAGGAATCCAACCTGAGAAGCATATTAGGAATCCAACTTCCATGTTTTGGAATGACTTCCATGGTAGAGATTGTCAGTTGCACAGGCTATAAATTTGAATGTATCTATTTCTTTATTTCTTTTATTTATAGCAATGGTTCAATCGGGGTTAAAATATATTTTAATTTTATCATTCTTTGTTTTCATTGTCATTTTTTAAAACTAGGATTAAACTCATTGTCATTTTTTAAAACTAGGATTAAACTCATTGTCATTTTTTAAAACTAGGATTAATCCTCTCGTTTTTTTTTTAATTCTTAAACCCACTTTTCTTCAGTTGGATGTGCAGTACGAAAACTCTACTAGCACAACAAGGCTTAGGGGAACATACTTAAGTTCAGGGATGGATAACACAAACTTGGTCTGTGCTGAAGTAGGCAAAGACGAAAGGGAAGGGAAGGGAATGAATTCAGTATCGAATTAATGAATAGAGTATTTCTTAATTGGAGAGAGTATTTTATTTTTTTTTAAATCGATGACAAATCAAGTGATAATTTGTTTTTAAGGATTTTAAATTTGAATTTCGTGGATTGTATGGTTTTTCTGAATGAAGATAAATTTTTATTCTATCAATAAAAGAGTTACAAAAAGCAAACTTATTTTGTTATTATTTCCTATTAAAAGATGTGCTTGTAGTATGCTTCGTATCAGTTTTCATCTATCCTTCCTACTAGCTAAAATATATTTAAATAAAATTGCATGACGAATAAAATAATATATATTAAAAGAAGATTGCATGAGGGATACAATAAAATTGTAGAGAACAGGTTGATAGTAGTAATGTTTTGGTGGCATGGAGGACTGGAATGTTTTCTTGAACCTCAGAATTCTCAACTTTAGCAATTCATCCAATGGGGTTGTTCCTGCTGAGAGTGGCAGCACCGCCTTCTTGTAAGTCAAACAATTGTAAGATGAAATTTATGGTAAATCTGACCATATTTTAGGAATAAAATTACATAAAAAGGGCAAGAATTCATATTCTTGATTGTAAAAGAACATGAAAATAAGAGAGATAACTCCCTTCCGAAATTTCTTCATAATCTCCCCTTTTCACAGATTTCATGTGGAATTAACAAATGGCACAAAAGTTAATGGGTCAATCGTTTGTACTTATTTGATGCTTAAAAGGTACTTACAGCAGGATTTAATATTTCGAACAATATTTTATTTAATTTTGATGATGAGCATTATAAAAAAATTACATTATCGACTACTTAGATAAATTCATCAGATACAATTTTTAAATAACTATCTATAATCAAAGTCAATATTTTCCCATGATGTAACAAATCCAAATTAGTTCGGTGTAAATTATAAGACCATTTCAACTAAATTCCCAATATTGTAGGTGTACGAGTAGGTTGAGCAGTCCAGACAGTATTTATAATTTTTTAGGATCGTTGAGGTATTGGTGGTTTCCAGATTCCTTTAATTATTATTTTTTCAATGTTGATGCTCGGTCGGTCGGAGGTTACCTGTGAATGACACTCTGACGTTCAAGTAAGTATTTTATTATAGGTGTGTTATGGTAGAATATGAAAAACGTACCTTACTTCTCCACAAAGGGCTCTATTTATAGTATTGGTTGATGGACCTTGACCCTGATGGGTTGTTGACACCATTGTTGCTGGTTGACTTATTGTTGAATATTGAATACTACCTTAGCCTCAGAGTGGGTGTCCATTATACCAGTATAAGCTGAGGAGCCTATATAGTATCTATGACTGGACGTACAATTGCTAACGTGTTGGTGATCTCCAAATTCTTTTAAGTCTCCTTCCTTCAATGCTGATACTCGGTCGGTCGGGGGGTTTCCTGTGAATGACACTCTGATGCTCAAGTAAGTATAATATTTTAGGTGTGTTCTGGTAGAATATGAAAAACATACCTTACTTAGGCCCGCCCCGCATAACCTGCAACCCGCGTGGGCCAATAGCGGGGCGAGTTAAGCCCACTGACCCGCATAAAAAAAATATTTTTTGTAAAAAAAAATCGTACCACATTCATATCCATTATTGCAGTGTGGCATTATTTTATTTTAAAAAAAATTGAATTTAATGTACTAAAAAAATAATGTTTTATTTTAATCATTTAAGGAGTTTTTTTTTTTTATCACCAATAAAAAATAAATATATAAGAACCACTTTAAGGGTGATCCAACCCATGTACAAAATCTTACAAAATCGAACAACCCTTTCTCCCAGAAGTTTGTCACTAACTTCCTACTAGAACAAATGCAATATGACCAATCTAAATAAATCACTTATGGTTAACCGAATACATACAAACCAGGAGACTCAAACACCAGTCAGAAAAGGAAAAACAAGCAGAAGGAACTTTAGAGGTTACCCAGGACCAGACCTTTAGTTGAGTCATGGAGTTAGTATGAAGAGTGATAGTGAATTTAGTTTTAAATAAAGTCTTATATTTAAAAATTATTAATTAAAAAATAATATAAAGAAGAGATTTCAATAGCATAGTTAAAAAATTAGTCATATTCATTAAAATATTTTGTAACAAAACTTTGATAAGATATTTTTATACATTGACATACATATATAGGAAAAATATATGCAAAGCAAAACTTAATTATGTTTATCTTAATCGAATGAATTGAGAGATAAAATTTTATTTTTTAAGTAGTAGGAATAATTTGTTTCGTAATTAATGAAATTTTAATTTTTTGAAAAAAAAAATATTTCTTATGCGGGTTGGTCCGCAAGCCCGCAGGTTACTTCTTATGTGGGGTGGGTCAGTGAAATGAGCCCACACCCCTTGCGCGGGGAGGGCCTATATGAGGTGGGGCAGCCCGCATTGCCACCCCTAGCTGAACATTAGTTATTAATGCATAGTGATCCCTTGAAACCAAGGACGTGCATCTTTTTGTTAACCAATTTTATTTGTTATGTTGGAGATATTTTCCGTGTATTTCAGGATACGCATTGACTCATTCAACGTTGTCATAACTGTTTCAGGATGTGCATTGATTTATTTAACATTGTCATATCTATTATTGTTTATTTATTATATATTTTTATGTGCTATTTGACTCGGACGGTCGATCACCGAAATCGAAATTGACTCGTCCAGTACTAGTAGATTTTGCCTGTAAATTCAGTTCAATTTGTTAACGAAATGGGACGCTAAACCAATTTGATTGGTAAAATAATATTTAAAGACTAAGATAGAAAAGTTAAGCTTTATTTATTTCCCTAATTTTCGTCCCTACTTATTTCGTCGACACATTTTCGATCTGTCAAAAGGACCGTAGTTTTTTTCTGTCCGTTGGTTTTATTATTTTTGAAAGATCAAGAGGTCATTTAATTGTATTTTTATTCTGTTTATTGTCCATTTTACCTATATAAATGGTCGTTAGGGAATATAAGTGCTAGAACTTCAGTTTTTTTTTAAAATATATGCCAATAGGGTGAGTGGTAGGAGTTAATTCAATTTGGTTATAACTTTTCTATCAGTTCACCAGTAATCTCCACATGAACACAAGCCGTTCTCAAATCTGTGAAACCTATTTGCATCTCTCACGACAAAAACAATCTTCAAAACCTTTGACAAACCCTTGATGAATGCATGACAATCCCCACAAACCCTCAAGTTCTTGAAAATTCTAATCACACTTTCTCCTTTTAGTCCACGTCTAACCAAAACCAACCCAATAGCCAATTTCTCGCTATGAACCCTCAAACTTTCCACCTTTGACTCCTCTTCAACATCATGCAAGGCAAAATTTACACCATGAGCATACCCCATTTCATCCTTCACCCTCTTCTCCACTTCTTTCAACACTTCATGAATTTCCCCTATGAGAGGATGCATGCAATCTCCATTGTAAAAAATGTGAATTTCTCTGTCTATCTCTACCCAACTACGTCCTGCTTCTTTCTTCAATCCCTTTCTCTTCGCGGTTTCTCTTAGTTTCTCACTCTCTCTCCAATACCCTCCATCAGCATACATGTTTGACATAATGACATAGTTGGCTGGATTATTACCATCCAATCTCAAAAGTATTTCTCCCACTTGTTTCCCCATTTCCACATCTGCATGCATTCTACAAACACTAAGTAATGTTTGCCATATGCCCACATTTGGCTTTAGGGGCATTTTCTCAATGAGATCCTTTGCATCCTTCAAGAGTCCACGTCGTCCAAGGAGATCAACCATGCAAGCATAATGCTCTACTTGCGGTTGGATTTGCTGATTGTTACATAAACTAGAGAAGTATTTTTTACCTTCTTTGATGAGTCCAGAATGGCTGCAAGCTGAGAGCACAGCCAAATAAGTTACACTATCAGGTTCGATTCCGTTCAATTGCATTTGGGTAAACAGTTCAACTGCCTTATTCCCAATACCGTGTTTCCCATAACCCGTGATCATAACAGTCCATGAAACCACATTTCTTGCTAGCATCTCTCTGAAAAGTGCATCTGCCTTATCTATTAGTCCACATTTCATGTACATATCCAGAACTGAATTAGCCACAGACATTTCCAATAAACCATACGGCACTTTTATTGCATAAGCATGCATTTGCTTCCCTTGCTCTGCAAGAGCAAAATCAGAAAATACCCCTATGAGACTCGAGAGTACAAACCCATCCATTCTATGTCTGCTCTCTCTCAACTCCCTAAACAAGTCCATGGCTTCTGTCAAACTATCTTCATGTGCATAACCAAGAATTAGTGTGCTCCAAGACCTCACACTCTTCTCTTCAATTCGATCGAACACGCTCCTAGCTTCAGCCATGCGCCTGCATTTGACATACAGATCAACCAAAGCACCTGCAACAGCTGATTCAGCCAAGTAAGGATATCCATGTCTGATTAACGCAGCATGGATTTGCATTCCTTCTCTCACTGCACCAGCACAATTACACGCCTTCAACGAGCTTGAATATGTATATCCATCTGGAACTTCCCCCGTCGCTTGCATTTCCCTAAATAAATTCAAAGCCTCTCCACCATTTCCATTGTTGCAGTACCCAGCAATCATTACATTCCAACTTATAACATTTCTCTCTGGCAAAGTGTTGAACACTTGCGCTGCCTCCCTAACCATACCACACTTGCAGTACATGTCCATCGTAGAATTGCCCACAACAGGTACCCAATCAAAATTAGATTTTGCACAAAAGCCATGTATCTGCATTCCAATCTGAGCGATTCCCAAATTCCCAGATGCTTTTAGACTCGTGGATAGTGTGAACTCATTTGGTCTAATATCTGAACGACCCATTTTAGAAAACAAAACCAAAGAGGCTTTGGCATCACCATTTTGCAGATATCCACATATTAGAGACGTCCAAGACACTACATTTCTCTGAGGCATCCGAACAAACACCAAACAAGCCAAATCCACTGTACCACATTTTGAGTACATATGTATAAGATCATTGTTCAAAACCAAATCACGCCTAAACCCTAGCTTCTCCACAACCCCATGTGCTTGCTTTCCCTGATCAATCAAACGACGCTTCGAACACTTGTTCAGAATCGTACTCAATAGTCGACCCTCGTTCATCGATGGGAGTAAGAGAATTAGAAAACCGTTTCGTCACAATCCTGAGAACCTGCTCGAAAATCTCGGAACTGAAGAAACTTCACGCTCACATCGTGAAGTTGTCACTTTCACAGAGCAACTTTCTGGCCACCAAAATGTTGGATCTGTGCGACAACTTGGGTCACGTGGATTACGCGACCTTGATATTCCAAAATCTAGAGGACCCAAACGTGTTCTCTTACAACGCAATAATCAGAACCTGCACTCATAATCACAAACATTCTCTAGCAATTACTGTGTTCAACGAAATGCTGAGACATGCAATGAAATCAGCACTGCCAGACAAATTCACGTTCCCTTCGGTGATAAAGTCGTGTGCCGGCATTCTGTGTCATCGTCTCGGGCAGCAAGTTCACGCGCAAGTGTGCAAGTTTGGACCCAAGTCGCACGCAATAACGGATAACGCACTGATTGACATGTACACGAAGTGTGGCGATTTGAGTGGTGCATACCAAGTGTTTGAGGAAATGGCTGATCGAGACTCGGTTTCGTGGAATAGTTTAATCTCGGGGCATGCGAGGTTGGGGCAGATGAAGAGTGCGAGGGAAGCGTTTGATGAAATGCCTTGTAGGACAATCGTGTCTTGGACGACTATGATTAATGGGTATGCTAGAGCAGGGTGTTCCGTCGAAGCGTTAGAGATTTTTCGCGAGATGCAAGTTGTGGGTATTGAACCTGATGAGATAAGTGTTATATCTGTTCTGCCAGCGTGTGCACAGCTTGGGGCTCTTGAAGTTGGGAAGTGGATTCACAAGTACTCGGAGAAAAGTGGGTTTTTGAAGAAGACTGCTGTGTGTAATGCACTGATTGAAATGTATTCTAAGTGTGGCTGCATTGATGAAGCTTTGGGGTTGTTTGATCAGATGGTTGAGAAGGATGTGATTTGTTGGAGTACCATGATTGGGGGACTGGCTAATCATGGAAAAGGGTATGCGGCAATTCGAGTTTTTGAAGATATGCAGAATGCAGGAGTGGCTCCTAATGGGGTAACATTTGTTGGTGTTTTGTCAGCTTGTGTTCATGCAGGGTTGTGGAAAGAGGGGTTGAGATATTTTGATGTTATGAGGGTGGATCATCATTTAGAGCCAGAGATTGAGCACTATGGTTGCCTAGTTGATCTTCTAGGACGCTGCGGACGGCTTCATCAGGCACTTGACACAATAATGACGATGCCAATGCAACCAGATTCCAAGATATGGAACACTTTGTTGAGCTCTTGCAGGATTCATCGTAATCTTGAGATTGCTGCTGTTGCCATGGAACAACTTTTGGAGCTTGAGCCTGAAGAGTCTGGAAATTATGTGTTGCTTGCTAACATATATGCAGAACTTGGGAAGTGGGAAGGTGTTTCAAATGTTAGGAAACTCATTAGAAGCAATAGGATAAAGAAAACACCCGGGAGTAGCTTGATTGAGGTTAACAATATGGTTCAGGAATTTGTATCAGGTGACCATTCAAAGCCCTTTTCACAAGATGTTTTTTTGATCCTTGAAGGGCTCACTACACACCAAACTACAACCAGTGAATTCGTGGAGTTTGTGGAATAAGATGTAGGGCAAGGCCAAATATTTTACGATAATTACCTCTTTTTAATTCCTATAAAACTAAAGAATTTTAATTTTAGTTTCTATATTTTTTTCATTGTAAAATTTGAAGAAGAAAAATTATAGGACCTAAATTAAAATTTCCCCATTTTACAATAACTAAACATACTTAATCTTATAATTATTTAATTTAAGACTTGTATTTTTTTTTCCAATTTAGTGAGTTAGCATAACTTAATCGAATTTAATTAACCCGAGACCCTAATTGCTGGTAAATTTGAACGAACCAAAACTGTCACCAGTGACAAAATAAAAAGGTTCAGTCGAGAACTACAACACTCCATGATAGTTTTGGTATTAATATCGCATAAGTTGGAGTTAAATAAAAATGAAAATACGCACACACATTGTATATAAAAAGATGGTAAAGGCCATGTGATCCCTGTGAAACCAACTTTATAGCAGTAAAGTAGCCTTTTTCAATCATGTAGCAAGCATTTTTTTTTCCTTTCAATCGCAGAACAACTGGGTTAGGCAGCAGAAGTCTAGGATGTTTGATTTGATGGCACGATACGTCTGAATACAGCCTGGAAAGTTTGTCCTCCATTCCTAGCAACTTTTTGGCCTTCTTCAGTTGCAGAGCATAAGAGCTTAACAACTGGATCTGCCTCAAGTTCTTTCTCAGTCAGAGCTTCGAACATAGGATGATTCTCCAGACAAGACTTCATCCAGTCTCCAAGCTCTTCTACATCCGTTATTGTATATATAATTCCACCAACCTCAAGAACATACGCATACTCATCTAGCAAGAATGGACTGATAACCCTGCGACGATGATTCTTCTCTTTAAAATGAGGATCAGGAAACAAGAAAAACATCTTTGAGAGCTGCCCTTTCCCAAAGTAATTGGGTATGTACTTCATGGAGTTAGTTCGCACCACAGAAACGTTTTGATATTGACCTGGATTTGCTACCCTTAAAGATGAAATTCGTTCCTTGACATACTCAGTAACTTTATCCCTAAGTTCCATTCCAATCATCAGTGTTTCAGGGAATAGAGTGGAAAGGCTTATGAGCAGCCCTCCAAAACCACAACCAACATCAGCAAACTGAATCCTTTTGGAACTATCAGCTTGACCAGACGAGAGAAAGAGCTGAGGGTAATGGAGGGAATAGTCAACATGGCTGGGTGATATTGACACAGGGAAGTGAGAGTCACTCAGTGGATTGCTGTGTGCTCGTGCTCGATAGAAGCGCTTTCGAGGCAATCCAGTCGACTTGCTAATAGTTGGATTTACTTCAGTCTCAGACATGTCTATTTATTCAAACTGCAGTATGGTAAAAGTCAGAATCTTCAGAATAAAGAAGATATGCTGATGATTGTATTGTAATCCAATTGTGAAGCTCTTAATATCAAGATTGAAGAGTAAAATTAATAAACCAATTTCATTGTCTTCATATTCAATTTGTCCTTTTAAATATTATCAGATTCAGAGCAAGGTTTGTTGTATAATTTCAATCGCATGAACGAAACTTCATAACACGTTGCCAACTAAACTTGTTATCTCATTAGCAATCAAGAAGGTAACAACAGAAAAAAAAAACATGGATCCCCTCTTGGTGCAACTTCTGAAGTACCCAGATTTCATTAGCAGATATCATATTGGCCAGGGAAGGAATATCCCCATTATAGCAAGTTGAACGGCCATGACCATATATACATATCTAAAATCGTACATCCGTCACAAATTTGTTAATTTCCAATTGAAGTGTGGACTGAATAACATATGTCAGAGTTCCCGCCAATACATGAACACAATATTGTCTTCCAGAAAGAATATAGTAACATGTAAACTTACTTTAAGGAAGCTTGAACAGAATTAAGACAAAAAATTTACTACAGATAGATAGATGTAGATGGTCAAATCCCATGCTGTTATTATTATTTAATTATTACATTAACAAACTTTGAATAATCGAAATGTATTTTGATATTTCCCACCCACAGGGTAGCACAGAGAATCACTCAAACAACATGATTAAAATATTGTTGATTTTTGAAATAATTAAAAACTAGATGACAGTGTTTGGGGAAACCACGGAAGTTTGTGGTTTAGGAATTATGGCGAGCACCTAGCGTGCATACCAATTTGACTGACATTCCAGACAAAATAATGCATACAAGATTCGCAACACAAACACCAACTTCAACCTATGTTAAACTTGAAAGACGAAGAAAAAAAACCCGTAAGTGATTGGCTACAGAGAACAATTCATAATCACATGAACATAAAAATCATGAAAAGAAACAAAAAAGAAGAAGTTCGGGATTAATTAGGTTACCTAATAGAGAGATTTCGGGCGAAAACTTTCAAATTCTTCGAAACTAAATCTGAATGCAGTGATTTTGCTGAGCCTCTCTCTGCAAGTAGCGGTTTTAGCAGCAACGAAACGAAAAATGAAACTGAAACGTAATAGGAATTGAAGCACCTAAAGGAGGGAACTATTTTTAGGCTCGTTACACACTGGACCTGCATTCTCATTGGGCCCAAGCTTGCTAAAAATAAACCCAAAAAAGAAAAAAAACTAACCAAAAATATGAAACATTTTTATTCTAAAGCTAACTTTTTTTAATTGATTAGATATATTTGTCAGTACACTGATTAATTTATATGCAATTTCTTTCCTGTTTCTTCCTGCATCCGTATATTCTTTTCTCACTTCCATATTTCTCACTTCCATAAATTTTTGTATTTCCAAAAATACCCCTCTGTAATATTCTGGATTACGTAATCCAGAAGTCTTTTTTCAAATTATTAATTAGCTTTCGGATTACATAATCTGGAAGCCTTTTTTTAGATGCATGATTAGTTTACAAAAAAAAGGCTTCCAGATTACGTATTTTGGAAGTCTTTTTTCAAATGTGTATCTGGATTACATAATTCGGGAGCTACTCTATACAGGTGGCACAAAAAAGATAATAAGTATTTTCAATTTTGTATGGGGGTGGCAAAATAATCTATGGAGGTGCAGGAAGAAAATAATCCGGAAGCTACTCTATGGAGGTGACACAAGAAAGATAAAAAAGTATTTTCACATTTTGTATGGGGTGACAGAAGAACCTATGGAGATGCAGGAAGAAAATAATCCGAAAGCTACTTTATGGGGATGTCACAAGAAAGATAAAAAAGGTATTTTCACATTTTGTTTGGGGTGGCAGAAAAATCTATGGAGGTGCAGGAAGAAACAATCTTTCTTCCTCCATGTTTTCTTTTTCTTCATGCACCTCCACGTGAATGATAATTTTTCATTTTTTTTATTGATACCCTCTTTTCTTTTTCTTTTATTCATACATTCCAAACTCTAAAATTCATAATACAATATTATATTCTGAATTTTAGAATTTAGAAGATATTTTTTGGATTAAAATGCGAAATAGAACTTTGTATTATGAATTGTATAATTTGAAAAGTATTTTTTTTTTATTTGGAATTTTAAAGTTTGAAAGTTCTACAAAGTGTATAATTCGAAAATGAAAAAAAAGAAACACATCTTACATATATAATTTTGGAGTTGAAAAATGTATAGAGGTGTAGGAAGAAACTATAGAGGTGGAGAAAAAAAAATGGCTATTTATACTGTAGATAGAGCCTCTTAATTTGACCACTTTCGTCAACGGTAGGTCAGTTATGATGTATGTAAACTCAGAAAACTTACGAGGTTAGCATTGAATTATTAAGAACTAACAAAAAATGTAAACCATACGAACATCTTTTTATTTGCCAAACGCATTATAGTTTTGCATTATAAATTCATTTTCTGCTGTAGTATTTAAAGGTTTAAGACCTTGAATTAAAACAAAAAAACTATTTCTTGTAAAACAAAAACTGCAAGGGCTTAATGTCCTGCTTCAAATCATTATGTGTTGTTGCTTTCTTCAACATTAATTGATTTAATAATTTCCTTGAAAAAATTAGTTAATCATGATAGAAGCAGATGTCACACTTATGTCACTATTCATTGAAGATTCTAGAATATAGATAAACAAGAAGGAGATAACTGATAGAAAGGGTAGTCTTCTTGTGCTTCACTTCAGCTAACATAGATACATATGGCTATTTTGAAAACTATAGAATATGAATAATGCATGTGCTTTACCTAAATAACACACAACCATGTCTTTAAGCTTCAAATATACTCTATTCTAATAAAAAAAAACAGGCTATTTATGGTTTTATACTTTTTGTTCATTTTATTTACTTATATTTTGAGTTTTAAACATCAAAGACAAATGAAATTTATTATGTAGGTTGAAAAATAGAGTATCAACTAAAAATAAAAATATTTCATAATATATAATTAATTATAAACTTTATAAAATTCAATTACATTTAAAATTTTATTTTTTAATAATAGATAATGCAAACTAGACTTGCACATAGGAATCCACTGTACTGTTCATCAACTCTTGAATATTGTTCATTGTCCAACGCTGATATGAACTAAATTTCCCAAAAATGAGTAGTGTTTGGAGTTAAAATTTCCATTTTTCTTTTAAATATTTTATTTTTTTATACTTTTTTATCAACAAATAATAAATAAAATAAAATAAGATATTTTAAAAAAAACTCAAACCAAACTTCTTAATAACCAACTAAATGGAAAATCCAACATACTCTACAAAACATCAATTAGAGTGATATAGACAAATAAGACGATATAAGCATGATCACATCATAATATAATTATATCATTACAAAATAAGACAAAATAAATATCAGCTTACACCCTTGTTCAACAATTGAATAAGATATTTGTCAACAAACAAAAGTAAACCAAACATCCAAAAGCCATAAATATCAAACCAAACCTGCAAGAAAAATACGAAACCCAAACCTATTTATTTTATGTAAATTAAAGTATTTGAATTCATCACTAGTCTATCACTGGACTTGTTCAGTAATTTTTCTTGAATCATAATAAAACCCATCTGTTTATTTTTATTGTACTCAATCAAATACCAATTATACCATATTTACTAGGCGTTGGATATATACACTAATAAGTACAATTCCATACCATTTTCCACTCAAAATCATGATAATTTAATGAGCTTATGTATCTTGCAACGACTTTGTCAATGCTAATGGTTAAGTGTGGTTGACGTGCATTTGTCACGAAAGAGGAAGAAGTGAAGAATAACCCTAACTCTAAATGTGTGACAGGTTATGCTAGTTACTTGTCAAGCACTTCAAAATAAACATTAATCAGCAAATGTAAAAACTATGACCATTAAGTTGTTTCATACTTAAAATAATAGTAGTCAAGCTATCTTAAGTTTAATACATCAATCAGATACCTAATTGATGTGGTAGAAATAGTTATAGGATGCAGGAAAAGTAAAATAAGGATAATGACATCCCATATGATTTTGTTTCCAAAGAGGATACAATAAATAAATAAATATATATATATATATATATATATATATATATATATTTCTTTAAAAAAAAACTGTATTGTCGGGTATCAGGTATCGAAAATACATCAATATGTGATCCAACAACATCTTCTTTAGTACTTTTCGAATATCCAATCTAAATGGAATACTATTCGATTTCTCGAGAAGATGGATAGATCCGTTGATCGAGGATCAGAATGTTATAATCAATTGACCTCTCGGCATAGCAAGTTAATCTCGAGAAGATTAAATATAGATAAAACATGATTAAGGACTAATAGTACAATTAGACACATAATGGGCATAAATGGGCTTGATGTAATCTCTGTTAGGAAAAGAGTCATGACAAAGCTATAAGTAGGAGAAACACATAAGGATAAAGATAATTAAAGTTTTAATCCTTAAATGATAACCTGAATATAATCGTGTTTACCTCCACCTCTGTCTATAAGTTATAGAGAGACCTCTGTCTATAAGTTATAGAGAGGGACGAGAGACCAAGTAACAAAAGATGAATTTAATGGTAGGGTTTTGAGAAAGTTATATGATATTTTGAATTTCCATCATGCTGTAAAAAAATTAAACTATGCAGCTGTGTATCAGCAGCAAGCCTTATCATGTTTTGTGACTAAATATTTTGTCCACATAAAATTGAAATAGTTTCTTTCAAATATTAAACTGTAAAATCCTCAATTTCTCAACTAAATTATTGTGATCTAGTCATCTCTAACTACAACAATATGCAATAAATTTCACAATATTATATTGGTAACTGAAAAGAGGTGACTTTTTTTTAAAACAAATAACAATGAAATTAAATAATATCATTTCAGGGGTGGTCCAACCCTTATACAGCAGAATGATTTTCACAAATAACCTTTTCATCTACATATCAACCAAAAGACCCCCTATTATCTATCTCATATCTACCAATAATAAAAGAATCCAAGAATCAACCTTTTATATAAAACTAAACTGAATGCATACATACATACCAAGGGTTCAAGACACCAATCAGAGAATGAGAAATTAGCTAACGGTATCTTTGATGAGATCCAGGACCAAACATTAATCTGTGTCAAAGAGAAAACTTCAGTATGATCAACCACTCCACCTTTAAATAAACAGTTATTCTTATCTCTCCATATCTCGCTAATCCACAGAAAAGAGGTGCGTCTTCATTATTATCCTCATGTCAATTCCATGCCTTTCAACTTTCCTTTTTATGAATTTCAGTTACCTTCTGATCGTCACACATCATAATTATATCGAATCACACCCATTGATATCCAAGTAAAATTTGTTCCATTTTATACTAATGCCACTCACAAGATAAATATAGGTGGCATTGTGAATTTAAGTATAAGTCATTAGTTAAAACCCACATCAGTCTTCGCACATAGAAACCAACTAATGCCACCCACGAATTCCAATTATTTTCTGAATTTGAAGCTTCAATGAAAAGATTAGTGTTGATCTTTTCAGAACAGGTAAACAAGACGGAGACAGTAAAATTAAATTATTTGAAGTGAATGATAAGTAATCAACTGGCTGGAACATTGTATTGTATGAACTCTGAAACACAGTTATTGATTGATAATTCAATGCTAAAACCGTGAATCTTTCCAATATCATAACTACCTACCTTTGAAAAAACATCAACAATTAAAAGACAACAACAAATAATTCACAACCCTTCCGACAACTCAAACTACGTATGAAACAAGCAAGACAACTTTCTCGTTTGAGACAAGATTAGTTATAATTAGCCTACTGTTTAATGAAAGCTATACGTATAATTAAGTACAAATTAAACCCTAAACTGGGTGTCTGTTTCACATTCCTTATAGTTTTAGGGTCTAGCCCTTAACACTACAAGAAAATTATGAAATAAAAACCATTTTTTTGAGACAAAAAGTAATTAGTTGTTATAGTGATTAAATTAGAAATTATTTTAGAGACTAAAAATATTTTGGTTTCTAAATTAGTTTCTATTATTGTTAAATGGTTTCTAAATTGATATCTAATTAGCAAGTAAGATTTATGCTACCAAATTTAAAAACTAAATAATTGGTAGTTAAAACATTGGTAGTTGATTAGATACTAATTTAAAAACCATTTAACAATAATAAAAACTAATTTAGAAATCAATTTTTTTAATTTTTAAAATATCTCTAATTTAGTTATTATAGCAAATAATTATTTTTTTATTTTTAAAATTAGTTTCTATTTCATGTTTTTAATTGTGTAAGGATATAATTTATATATCTGCCCAACATGTATATTTGTGCTACACAATGACAAAAATAGTTTCCCCCGATAATCAATACGAAATTATAATTTGGCAATAGGCTTTCCTTGTTTCTAAGAATGGTCATGATTGCAAATAAATATATAGGTCACTTTATACATATAACACATTTTTAATTCAACTTCTGCGTGTAAAACTTATTATATCAGTGTTTATATAGGTGTAAAACATTATTAATTAGATCTTTGTTGTCATACCTCATTATGTAGTCTTAATTTAATTTTTATATTTGAAACACATTCTTCATTTTATCTTTATATAATCCATGTGAAAAAAAAAACAAATTAAGAATATATTATGTATATAAACAAATTAAGATTGCACAATATGGTACTAACAAAGATTAAATCAATAAAGTTTTACATGCATGAGAACTGATTTGATACAATTTTACATATAAAAATAAAATTAAGAACTTTTTTTTTTATCAAGAAACAATAAAATTAAATAGTTTAACCTTTGTACAGAGTAAAAGAGATCAAAGAGTACCTTTCCACATACACATCAAAAACCAAAATGAAACCTTCTACTGCCTACCCCAACACTACCAACTAAAGAAAAAATAAAGATATACCAACTCCGCCACCCTTATAGTGACATTAAATCGAATGCATAAATACTAAGGGTTCTAGGCACCAGTCAGAGAATGAGAAACTCACTGACGGTACCTTTGAAGAGATCAAAGACCCAACATTAACCTGTGCCAGGGGAAAAACTTTAGTATGATCAACCACTCTACCTTTAAATAAACAATTATTCCCATGTCTCCAAATCTCGATAACCAACGTGATCCAAACATTACCCATAATAAGATTAACTAAAGTAGACGCATCCAGAATTTTGAAATGTGACCCAGGGACAATAAGATCAATCGAACTCACTCCTAACCAGTCGTAACAAAGATTCCAAATTAGCCAAGCAACTATGCATCCAAAGAACAAATGATTTGTTGATTCCTTGATTCCTCTGACACCCTGCACTGGATAAGCAACAAAGATTGTTCTCGACCTCTATCTCTCGTCTCTCCAGATTTACCTTAGAAGCAACCTTGTTTTCAATCACCCTCCAAGCTGTGATTTGAGCTGAATGAAGCGCCTTAATCCTCCAAAAAAATTGTACATTTTTGAATCTTCCTTGCCTCCTTCTCCCCTTAGTAAACCATAAGCAGACTTAAATAAAAACGTTGCTGACTCACTATCCTTCCAAACCCATTTGTCCGTTGTGTCCAACTCAAGCCTCTTATTGGAAATCATCTCTAAGAGTTGGCTTATTTGATACTCCTCCCAAGCAAAAAGACCTCTTCTCCAACATAAGTTCCACTCCTAGACCTCATTAACTCATATTCCACAATTACATAGATTTGCCTCCTTAAGAATAGACAAAGAGAATAATCCCGAAAATCTACTTTTCAAGACTCCTGAGACTACCCAATTGTCTGTCCAAAACAAAATATTTCTCCAATTTCCAACCTCCCAATTGAAACGATCTCCAAACTTCCCTCCCCACTCCTTGGACCTTCAGACCTTAATCAAATCTCTCCACCACAATGAGACTTTGCTATTATTAGTTCGTTGTTCCTTCACACCTCTTCATCTTCCATACTTAGATTCAATGACCTCCCTCCCCAACTCCCCCCCCCCCCCCCCCCCCCCGCCCCTCCCCCCCCTCCCCCCCCCCCCCCTACTCACTACCCCCCCCCCCCCCCCCCCCCCCCCCCCCCCCCGTTCGAATTCAGACGCCAAATCCATTTTCCCAACAAGGTCAGATTAAACCGCCTAACATTAATAGTATCGAGCCCACCCGCTTCCCTGGATTTACAAACCTTATCCCAAGCAACCCATGCAATCTTCCTCCCTTTTGACCTCCAACCCGTTAAGAAATTCCTCTGCAGGCACACTATCTTCTTCAACATAGTAGATGGTAACTTGAATAGAGAAAGATAAACAGAGGTATTAACGATAAAACGGACTTAATCAAGCATATCCTCCCAACCATTGAGATGTATCTACCATTCCACCTACCTAGCCTGCTCTTTATTTTGTTGACCACTTCGTCCCAAAAATCGCCCCTCTTATGACACCCCCTACAGGCATCCCCAAGTACTTAAAAGGAGTCCGCATCACTTTGCAATTTAAAATTGTCGCAAAACGGAGAATCTCCGTCTGATCCACCCCAACCCCACCAAGTCTACTCTTGAGGAAATTCACCTTAAGATCATATGCTAACTCAAAAGAGTTCAAAATAACCTTTATGTTAAACACACTTTTGATATTTGTCTTAAAAAAAACAAAGTGTCATCAGTATACTAGAGCATATTTACCTTAACCAAATTTTTCCCAATCTCCAAACTCTCAATCAAGTCTTTCTCAACCGTAGTCCTAGATGGGCCTCAGATTCTTCTTCCGAAGTCGCACCCCACTTGTGGAACGAATTCCCAAACGTAGGAGCAGGGGGTATCTCTTCCTCAAAAGACATCTGACAGAACCTATCATTTATTCTCACTGATTTTCGTCGGCCTTGCCTCCTCGCCCAAAGGGATTCTGATAGGCAACCTTGCATACTCTAATACCTCTTTTGAAACAGTTCCCTCGTCAACCTTTACAAGTGTACCTACAAGAGCTCCTATATGTTTGAAACATTCATTGCTCCAGAGAGTCAGCGCGATACCCCTACACTGAAACCAAACGATCTTCTCATATACCACAAAAGAATCATCCGATGAGACGATAGAACAAAAATATCTTAGTGTATTTTGCCAATTGATAAAGACAGATAAATGAACTTAATATGAAATTTACGGAGTATTCCAATTTGTATAAAGAGATTGCGGCTAATCAGAAAAGAAATTTACACAAAGACTACAGTGCATAATTATATATATTATATATATAACACAAATGGTTTTTAATCAAAGATAATTTCTTGATCGTTTACGAGATGCTTAATGATTTATTTATTTTTAAAAATTCAGAAAGTCATTGGCCATACCAAGCAGTTGAAGGTGAGGGTTTAATAATATCACTTTTAAAAACAACATGGAGAATTTTACTTTGATCTCCCCTCAGTATTCCACTGTAAATAACCTACCAAGACCCAGGTGATGATTGACTCATTGTGTGGAACATGTATTTTACGTTCAAGTCTGTCCCAGATATACACTTCCATTTCCAATTGGTTGTAACTTCCTCAAATTTGTCAAACAAATTAATGAAATCTACCTCAAGGAGAGAAACTAGGAAAATAAAACCATTAAGAAACGGTCAAGCCACGGATCTTTATAGCATCTACCACTTTCATTCAAGCTTGGCCTTAATCATAATTAAGAGTCACGGTTGGTGAATAATTTTCTGATAATATATTTGTTCTTCTTCTGAATTTTCTTCCTAAATAAAATTATAGAATTTTATTTTTTTTGGAAGTCCATCTGCCAGACTGCCACTCTTCTTGGTTTTGTCTCAAGTTTCTATAGTGCTTGTGGGCAGGGTTTTTGTTTTTTTTTTCTTAAAACCTAAATCTAATAGGTCTCTCTTTTAGAAAATTCACTCAGAGTAAGTAAACTTTACCTGTATTATTATGCTGGTGTTTTTTTTTTAAAATATTAGATTTATTTATTTTATATATATGTTGTAACATCTATTAAATATCTCTTTTTATTTTTATTTTTATTTTCGATAAAGAAAATGTGAAAAAAATTTAAATTAAATAAAAATACATATGGATAGTTATAGAAACTAAATTTGAATAGTCGTTGAAATTTCCACGCATAATATTAATTTTAATATATATATATATATATATATATATTATTTTTATTTTGAACTATGCTGCATTTTTATTATGGGAGGTCTTGTTTTTCTTGCTTTTGCTAGCCCAGCTTCCTTAAATTCTGTCTAAAGACAAGTAGCTTTAAGTTCGATCATTACATAGTTTTAAATACGTAAATAGTTCTTCTTTGTTCAATCAAGAAAAGTTCAGAGATAATTATAATTTTGTTTTAAAAATAAAAAATTGCCCTTTTTGTTTCAGCATTATGCAGGAGGGGAAGACCTTAGTCAACTGCTACATATATGCACCAGAACAAGTTATGATATATGAGAAAAGATCGTATCTTGCTTTATGCTGTAGCCTAGTGTTTGCTAATAATAAATACCTAAAAGATAATAAAAAAATTGATATTATTATATAATATAGCAGGAGTGTTTTACAATTTGAGGAGAGTCAGGGAACTACAATATATAAAGCCAAAAGTTTTCCCAGGATCCTAGCGATTATGTAGCCTTCCATGCTTTTAGCACAAGCAAATTTAACACCAATTCATTAATTGAAATTAGAATAATAACTATGATAATAATATCATGTTATTTAATAGTTATACTGCTAGTAAAATCTACTAAGCTCAGATACGGTAAAAAAGACATCGTCAGTGTTTTTGCGGGTACGAACACGTGGTGGAAATGTGTACGACGCAATGTCAAAAGTTTTTTATTGATTCGGAAACAGTCTTTTTTCTGAACACGTCGGAGGAGACACGTACTCTTCCTTATACACGCCGGAAAAATCAGAAAAAAAGACACAGTCCAGTGCTTTAAAGACATCTTCTCTTTCACACTAAATTTCAAACAAAATCTCAGACAAAATATTAAAATCTCCTAAGTAAAAGTTAAACATTATATTTTTCTTTATTTTTTTTCATATAAAAAATATATTACTACATTTTAATTTATATATAGCCGTGTTCTGTATCCTATAATTTTCAATTTAACTGTATTTTCGTGTCCGTGTCCATGTCGCATCCATGATCGTATCCGTGTCTGGGCTTCTTAAAATTGAGTAGTTATTAAATGTTTAAATCTGTCAAACTTAAATGTGGTGTGTTAATTCATGTTCACAGATGCATTGTTTTCTTCATTAGCTGGGTGATCACCTTAATTAACCTTTATGAAAAGGTAGTTAATGGAAGGAGGAAGGACAGGGATTTCTGGAAAAATGATGAAGGAGAAAAGAAACGGTGTTCCATGAAATACGTAATACGTAATTAATTTATAATATGCAGAGGTTGGAGACCTAGGAAACCCTTTCATGTTGGTTCATGTTGTCTTTGTCTTCGGTATTCCTCGTGCATTTTGACTTTTTCATTGTCCTCATTTGTATACAACGTGCGATCTTATACAAGGTGGCTCAACGCTGTTGGCTGCTGCAAATCATTCTTAGAAAGCAGGGGCCACTACGTCACGTGTGCATGATTGACTCCATGCACTCCCTTGCCTCTCAAATCAATATGCCTTATCAAAATCTCTACCCAATTCAAAATTCCTTTTTCATTATAGCTATTACTTTTCAAATATTTCATTTATGATAACTATGTCAAGTAAATAATTACATAATTGAAAATATATTAATCAACACTACTATTTTAAATTTATAATTAAGTACAAGCATCTTTGCTCTAAAATACATTAATTTTTTTGTCTTTTTTTTCTTCTAAAACCATTCAATTCTTTCAAATTTCAAGTCTCTTCAATTATTATTTTCCTTCCATGTCCCTTATTTTTCAATTGCCAATATTTTAAAGCAACAACTTTAATAGATATTATGATATTTTAAACTAATATAACAAGTAATAGATAATACTAATTATTTCTTAACTTTACACATTATCAAAGATCATTAAATAAAAATTAATTTCAAAGACAAAAAGTAATTTAAATGTTAATTACCAACTACTTTAAAAAAAAAAATTTAACAAATAAAACTTTGGTAAGTAATTCAATAATAATTTAAATTTATTTATTAAAATAATAAAAACTATTTTAGATGTTTGTTTATAAATAATATTTAATTTTTTAAAAAAAGTTATTTTTTATTTAACGATTTTATTATAGTGTTAGATCAAAGTAATACTAAAGAAATTAATTATTGTGAAGGGTAGAATAAAGTGTGATTATATATAAAAAGAAAACCTTCGTTACTATTTATTTATTTTCATCATATATCTTTTATTTTTACCACATTATATACTATTTTTTTCCAAGAGTACTAAATTATCACCATTCAGTAACTTCACATTTTTTATTTATCTCCATTAGGTTTAGGTATTGCTCCTTATAAAATTATCTTTGTAAATCAGCGAGCAAGAAAGTATTGGTTATAGTGGGAGGTCAAGATTGTCATATTCTAATTCAAGTCGAAATAGGTATCCTTCTTGGTATTTACAGCTACTGGACTATCTGCAACTTGAAGGTGAAGACCCACATTTGGTGAAAGCTTCAGAAACACACTCTCCACGTTTTTCTCCCTTACCTTTCTACTTAAATTCCCTACTCTTCATGCATGGTGATTAGTACTAATTGCAAAGCTCTCTCCCCTTATTCTTCTCCTTTATCCTATTTTGCAGTATCCCTTAAGTCATTGTTTCGTTTCCAACTGAACGATATAACTTGTATAAAGCATCAAAACCTGATTGAAGAAGTTTCTCTGATCCATGCAAGTAAGTAACTGCTTAACTTATTGATCTAACATTTCCTAATTTTCAATGATTTTTCTTCCTCCACTTGAAGAAGAAAGTCTTTGTGATTTATTCTTCTCCAAAGGGTATACTAACTCTTCTTTGGTATTGGATTCATATAACGGAGAGCTTTTAATTGAACTTTCTTCAACGTTCTTCTGCAAAGCTTTTTCCTGACATGTGTATTATGTCACTCTCTGTGTGGTGCAGAAGGAAAAGGAAGCCATTATTAAGGAGGGAACGGATACAGAAATGGAAGGAACTCTTCCAAAAGAAGAAACCCTACCACCGGGATTTCGATTTCATCCCACCGATGAAGAACTTGTCACTTGCTATCTCCTAAATAAGATATCGGATTCTAATTTTACAGGCAGAGCAATAACTGATGTAGATCTCAACAAAAGTGAGCCATGGGAGCTTCCAGGTACATATATATATATTTGTTATCTGATTAATTATCTTTTGTTTATATGAGATTAGTTTTTATGCTCATGTACCAAGATATAGATGCATGAAACTACATCTTTTTCTTTTCTTTTTTCATACTGTTTTCAATTTATCTTCAGCCTTTTCATCCATAATTTTCAAAAATAGTCAGCACAATATTAAATCTAGGGTTTCTTTTCAATACACGCATCCGACTGGTGCATCCATTATTAATCAAAATATTCCATATATTAAGGTAGACGTTTGTGTTTCTTGTGATATGGATAAGATTTATGCGCTATACATTTAATGTGTATGTAAATAATTCTCCATTTTGGAAGAAAACACAGCAAAGCAAGTTATTCTCTTGTGCAATATATTATTTCTGATTATTCATGATATCTTTTGATGAAATAGGCAAAGCTAAGATGGGTGAAAAAGAATGGTACTTCTTCAGTCTGAGAGACCGTAAATACCCAACTGGTGTGAGAACCAATCGAGCAACGAACACGGGGTATTGGAAGACAACAGGGAAAGACAAGGAGATCCTCAACAGTGCAACCTCTGAATTGATTGGCATGATGAAGACTTTGGTTTTCTACAAAGGAAGAGCACCCAGAGGAGAGAAAAGCAACTGGGTCATGCATGAATACCGTATGCACTCAAAACCCACCTTCAGAACTACCAGGGTACACATATCATATATTCAACATACTTTACTTTTTCCACTAATCTTAGTGTACAATAGATTAAAATCAATAAACAACATCAGAATTGGGTATCCTTTTTCAGATGAGAGATTATTATTATATGCTCATATACAATAACAATGTGGAAAACACATATATAAAATAAGGGAGAAAAAGAAGATGAACTAATGTAATGTAACATCCACTTCCATACATGCAGCAGGATGAATGGGTGGTTTGCAGGGTGTTCAAGAAGAGTGGCGGGGCAAAAAAGTTCCCTTCTTCCAACCATGCAAGAGCAGTGAATCCGTACAGCTTGGAAATAGGGCCAAATATTATGCCACCACCATTGATGCAATTGGGAGATCCTTCTGCTCATTTCCTTTATGGACGGAACTACATGAGCAGTGTTGAGTTAGGTGAACTTGCAAGGGTTTTAAGAGGAGGTGGATCAACAAGTAGTGTCAACCAACCAATGCAATCCCAATTGGGCTACCCTACATCAGCAGCAGCAGCAGGAGGAGGAGGAGGATTCACCATTTCAGGACTCAATTTGAATCTGGGAGGAGGAGGAGGAGGAGCAACAAGCACAACACAACCCATTTTTCGACCAATGCAACCTTCTTCTGCTGCTCCTGTTCATACAATGGCTCAAGTAGTTGATGTGAATTCCAGCATGATGACAAGTGGTTCTCTTGGTGCAGATGTAGGTTATGGATCAGAAATGAGTAACATGAATTCTCATGGGAATAGGTTTATGGGAATGGAGCATTGCATGGATCTAGACAACTATTGGCCTTCCTACTAAATTGTGATGATGAGACCTTCTTTTAGTTTATTAGGCACATTCTAATACTATATATGACTTTAGTTGCATCAGCTTCCATAAAATTGAAGTTCTTCTTTTTCTCCTTTTTCCAAGTTTCCTGCGGTTAAAGGACAACCGCTATCATAGTGATCGTGTATCATTTCAATCAAGTAACTTTTTGAATGTTTGTTTATCGATTACTTGTATTTTCTCTAATATCCAAAAACACTATATGCTGTTACGTTGTTGCATAACTTGTCCCTGATTATTTCTTTCATTTCATTGTTTTTTTTTTCTTTATGTTAATTGGAACCTGCTAATAAACATTGACAGAATGTAAAAGGGTTTAATAAAAAAATTTTAACAAATAATTTATGAATTAAAAAAGATATTTCAGGTGTTTCAATCTTTATACCAATACAAAATTCTACCTAACTATCTATTTCATAATACCATATATATCCAAAAAAAAAGTCTAGGCTACACAATCTCACCCACCAATATTTTTTAAATTAAAGACAGGAACTATCACAAACAACTCTTCCTAATTAATAATCTGATCAACCTTAACAAATGATTCTTGTTAAGGTACCATTAATACATATGCGAGAGTTTCTACATCCATTAAATATGATTTATTCTGTAAGTTCTATAATTCATTCAGATCCAAATATGAGTAAGATTTTTTTATGTTGATAGTTAAATACCCAACATAATAGATTTTTTGACAATAAAAAAAGGAACCGTCACAAAAAGTAATTTAGGTGGCAAAAGCAATTTTGTTTTTTTTTTATTCGTCAAAAATAATTTTGTGTTGGAATAAAAGATTCAATTAATTTTTGATAAAAAAAACTAAAATCCAGAAAAAAAAATCATTGCACGAATAATTAATAGAATATGAACTCCAAGTCAAACATAAAATGGCAATCCAATTTATGTGTTTAGAGGGAGTTTTATTTTACATCTATAAATATATATATATATATAATTGAATATTTTATGTATAATCTAAATCCAAATATTTAATTTATATTTTTATTTATATTTTTATAAAAATAATTTGAATTTTTTATGAATTTAAATATAAATTTAAATCCAAATCTATATTTTTATAAAAAAAATTATATATCTACATAATATTAAAAAATTATTAGTATAATGTAATTAAAATTTATCCTTTTTTTTATAAAATTTCATTATTAACTTTTGAATGTTAATTATACATTAATTTTAACATTTTATTGTACATGAACATTTTTATGTTTGTACATTATATTTATTTAATATATATCTAAATAAGTAAGTTACATTTTATAAGATATTTTTTATCCTAATTTCACTTTCTTTTACATAACATAGTCCTCTAATCTTTTTATTCAAATTTTTTTAAAAAAAAATTGTCTATTTTAAAATAAATATTATATTAAAAATATATACACAGACTAAAATTAAAATCCACTCATTTTATAAAATAAAATAAAAACTTCATTTTGAATATATATATAACAATTAAAAATAATTTTTTTATACACTAATATAAGGTTATTAGTAAAAGATACTTTTTAACCTAAACCTAAGGGTGCGTGTTAGTGCAAGTAGTGATTAAGTCACATAAATATATTTTAACGTGTGTGTTTTAGTGCATGTAGTGGTTAAGTTGCATGCATCGTGGCATGAGTAAGGGTGTCCACGTAAACAACAGAGAATTTTACTGTTGTTAGCGCTTAAGATAGTTTTCCTACCCATGTTGGGTTATGGATCCTTTGGCATGTATGATTTGGTAAAGCTAGTTAGCGTTTGGTTTGGTTGGTCCTTTGTCCGACGATTTTAGGTGTCAAGTTAGGAGTTAGATTCTATGTGTTCTTGTAAAAGGGTTGGACCACCCCTGAAGTGGTCCCCATTTATTTATTTTTTATTGCTGATAAAAAAAAAACGCTTAAAATAGTGCCCTGTTCGCAGGTGGTTTTCTTGTTGTTATTTTATTATTTTATGCTTTCAATTGAGATTAGATTCTCATGAGAGAAAGTTGTTACAAGAGATAAGTTATAAAAGAGACTTGAAACCCCAGGTAAAGGTACGTTGTTTCTTAAACTGAATACTTCTTTAATTTTAGTAAGCTCTTACTGACTTAACGTCGAAGTGTGATCAACAAGTAAATTTCTTCCATTTCAATGAAGTCACGTTCTAGTGCAATAAGAGGTATAACGGATTTCAGAAAAGACAACCGAAGCTAAAGTTTATCACCAGAGAACCGACGAAAACAATAATACTTAATACCTCAAATCAATTTTAATTATTTATATTAAATAAGTTATCTGAATTGCCCTGGAAAAAAATAAAGTTAACAAAATCAACAGTTAAGCCCAAATTTATGCAAACCAGCCTACATTTTTAATAGCCCAAACTTTTTTTCACTCCCAAAACTTGCCCAAAATTCAGCAAACCAGCCTACATTTTTAATGGCCCAAACTTTTTTTTCACACCCATAACTTTCTTCCGCACTCCCAGAAATATGAAAATTTTCAGTTGGTCATTTCAGATTATACAATTTCAAAGTAATTTTTTTAACAAAAATAATCCAAACACTATTTTAACTTTCAAACTGTGAAAATTATAAATTATCTTTTTACATAAAAAAAAAAACTCTAAATTGTGTAACATAAAAAAATTCTAGATTGTAGAGTCTAAAAGTATTTTTCTTTTACTTCACGATTGGATACTATAATCTGACTATATCTTCTAAATTCCACTGTTCAAAATATATTTTATGTAAAAAAAATATTTTTAAAGTGTATAATCAAATCTTTATATTTACACAGTCCAAAATACTTTCTTTTTTAATCCATTTATAATAATATACATAAATTAGAGTAACCTGACAGCAAGGATGCGGTAGCTATGGTGCAGCAAGGGAACTGTTTAGTCTCTTAACCACTCATGGGATGCACATGAAAAGACTGTTTCTTCCTGCACCTCCATATCTTCTTCTGCCACCTCCATACACAACATGAAAATACATTTTTACACAACATGAAAATACATTTTTATTCTTCTTGTGTCACTCCCATAGAATAGTTTCTGGATTATCTAATCCGAAAAGTAATCATGCATCTGAAAAAAAACTTCCAGATTATGTAATCTGGAAGCCAATTACAAATTTGAAAAATAACTTTTGGATTGTGTAATCCGAAATATTATAAAGGGGCATTTTTCAAAATTCGAAAATTTATGGAGGTGAGAGAAGAAGGTATGGAGGTGCAGGAAGAAACAGTCACCGAAAACTATAGAAGTGCAGAGAGAAAAAAAAGCCCACATTACTAGTTTTACAAGCCAACCTACTAACTAAAACCTGTTTACCAAAGCTAATGGGCTTTTGCATCCCACACTTCCTTTATTTCTTCCTACACCCTCAATTATTTTTAAAATGATCAATTTATTTTTTTATAACAACCATAGTCATAGACATACCCGCATTAATTTTCGAAATTTTTTCATTAAACAATTCAAAATAACAATTTAAGTTTTATATGTACGCTTGGAAAGACCAAAAATAACTATGAATAGTTGGATGAAGGAAGCATTTGTTTAGCTAATGATAGAAGGACGGTGTCTTCCTGCACCTCTATAGATTCTTGTTACACCTCATACTTTCTAAAATACCAAAAATATTTTTTACTCTATTAATGTTTTTTAATTTGAAATGGTTAATCTGAAAAAAAGTTCCAAATTACAGAATTAGAAGATTGAAAATAATTCCATCCAGAATGGTTTTTAATTATATTTCTGAATTTCCAGATCCGTAATAGTTTTCAGATTATAATATCTTTTAGATTTTATAATCCAAAATGTATATTTTTAAAATAAAAATACATTTCTGGATTGTAAAATCAAGAAAGTATTTTTTAAAAACAAAATGATCTTTTCATAAATATAATTTATGCGATGCCAGGAGAAGCTATGGAAATGTCAGGAAAAACCATGGAGAAGATAACGCCTACAAGATATAAAAGCTTACAGATTTTGACCTTTTCCATCTAAACAAATAGAAAGACTTTCACTGCAAGAATGAAAATAAGACTAACGCTAACAAATGTAACAGCGACATACGATCTTCCGAAGCTGATAAAACCAAAGCAGCTCTCTTCAATTTACTTACAGTTTAGTTCATTTGTTTTCCCAGTTCCACCTGCGTCCCTCACGTTGGTTATAGAATTGTGTTTGATGAGATTCATGCACGGCATCATCTGTTACGTGCATGTTGGTGAGTTGTATTTTATTTTTCCGATTTTTTCTTTGGAACATAACATTTATGTACATGTTTTAACTAGTGATCTGATATCACTCATGTCATCTCCTAGTTCCCTTAATAAAATTTAACTACAAAATAAACTTTGTAATGCAAGAGATTTGAACTAGGGAAATGATCCCGTAGCTACTGAAATAACTATGTAAAAAAGGAAATTCAGGTATATATTACCTGTGTCCATTCGATCCATAATTCGTGAACTGAACCATAATTCATGAACTGAACCATAATTCATGAATTCAACCATATTGATATTTTTCTCCTAAACCAAATCAAATTAAATCACACGCTTTCAAGAGCACTAGAGAGATTCTCCACAAGAATAAACATTAAAGTTTCAATAGAGAAACTCTCTAAAGCACTTCTAACTTAAACAGAAAATTCCTCACTTAACAAGTCAATTAGTTTCCGATATGGGAGTAAATAATATGATATTACCACAATTGTTTAATAATTTCCAAGATAATTCAAGAAACTTAAACAGAAAAAAAGGGGGGGAGTCAGTAAGTTCCAATGAAGAATAGCTCATGAATTAGTTTCTTTTAGAAATAAATTTAAAGTTCCGCAGAAAACCGCGACAGAAAGAAATTTTCTGATTCTAATAAACATACATCAAGTGGAAACACTTTTGACTGTCAAGAATTTTAGAAAATAAAGCCGACAGGACATGGGAGTGCCAAGTCTAATAACAAATATAACACAGTGACAGAAAATACATAAACACCTAAACATAGTGTGTGTGCCCAACTCTACAGTGAAACATCCTAAAGTTACCTCACCCAGAAAAAGAGAAGCAAAATATTCAAAACCCCACATGACATGAAAGATATAGCCCTCCATAAACCCATGCGAACAGGAAAAATTATCTGCAATAAACAGAAACAGTATTTTTCAGCATCGTATTTCAATATGAATAATGAAAAACAAAATGATGTAAAAACTCGATTGCACAATAAAAGTAAGAGCATTTTAGGAAAATATAAATTTTTAAAGTTTCAACAGTTGAGCTGAAAAAAAGAAGTTTTAATTTCAGTGTATAAGTAACAACTAAAATTTGCAAAAGGCTTTTTTTTCTGAAAATATTTAACTTCTCATAAATACTATTTTTCATATATAAAATGTTATTTGTTGTCTCATCCAAGAAATTATTTTAAATTCACTTTTCAACAGCTTTACTGAACAAAAACTCATCATATAAACCTATTATTCGAAATAAGAAACGCTGAAATGTATCATAGTTTCATGCTTCCATTTATGAAGCTCAACGTGATAAATATATACTTATCAACGCCACCACCATCCAGATGTCAAATCATCTAACTACTACAGAACCAATTTCTACCAATACGATGCTCACACAATGTCATAAAGTGAATTCCACTTTTCTATCTGTTTTTGTTGGCCTCATTAGCTTTTGATATCAATTGTCAAATTCAAATAGCTTTGAGCTCACAATGAATCTTCTAAGACTCTTGATGCTCATTACTGCTTTACTTAAATTAAGAAGATATTAAAAAAGTAGGTTACTAAAAGAGCCTTAACTCAAGTGGCACCAATTAACTTCAGAGATTTATTTGATCCTCAGATGAAATCCCTACTTTTCCCCCATTTTAACCTACCCTCTCCCGCGTTGACTAGGTCACAGATCTCCTTTATAACACTCCCTCCAAAGGAGTTTTTTTTCTTTAAGATACTAATTCAAAAATTAGGAACTCATTCTACAGTGATGTATCTCCAAATGAGAAGCAAACTTATGGTGGCCATACAGATAGGTTTGACCCTTCCAAATGAAATCAAATAAATTAACATGACCTAGGCACGTTAACTAAATTACTACACTGAATTACACATTCTATGAAACTAATGTTTTACCCTCATCAACAAAAATATTTTATTATAACCAAGTGAATTGTTGAATACCAGAGCAGAAACTGAGGAGGAAAATAGGACACTCGTTTTTCTAATGTTAAAACCATTTGATAAGGAAGGAATGATAACCTTTCCAATCAATAAGGTTTCATTATCAAATACAATTAAGATAGCAGGGGCATCAGGTTTTCAATTTAGAGAAGCTTCTTTCTAATCTCATAATTTAGTGAATGAGACAATGTTTGTTTTCCTCTGAGAAAAATATCAATTCACAACAAGGTGGTTTTATTTAAAAGACCAAACCAAGCTTTTCATGTATGACTAGCTCAACACCCAAAATTATTTCCCCTTTAGCTCTCAAATCTTTCAAGTAAATAAAAATAGGCAGTCAATTGAAAATAAAATCACAAAAGCAAATTCACACAAGCATGATATGTAACAGTTTATGGTAAAGATACCAAAGCACACTTTTCATCATGCTGCATAAAATAAAGTTAATGAAAATATCCTGAATCAAATCAATAATAGAATAGAATGGCATACCTAAATTCCTTTTCAGGAAAAAAATAAGGCACGATCTAACTTCATGATGTGTGCTTGTCTGGATGGCCTCGCTTAGCTTTGCGTCGTGCATGGTTATTTCCACTTCGAGAAGGTTTATTCACTTTCTTATTGCTGCAGACAACAAAAGGTGTTACTATTAAGTTCCAAATATATGTGTAAAGAGAACATACAGATCAATAAAAAGTAAATCAGTGCACAAATTTTGAAAAAGACATTGAAGACTGACCAGAACACAGCTGAAAACACTCTAGCCACAAAAATAATGGGTAGAGCCAAAAGAGCGGAGGCCTGCAAAATTGACAAAATACTAGTAAATTCACCTAATCACTGTCAATTTCAGTAATTCTTATCAGGACAGAAAATCATTAATTGCATACCGCAAACCATTCCAACTCTTTGGTAGCAAGAGGTCTAGTGAGCTCATGCTTCTTCAGTGTCTCTTGGACAGTGGCTTGGACCTTCATTGGGAAAAAAATCAATACCAAAAGAAAAATACAATTAATCATATAATAATACCAGCATAGTTTTCAGCATTTATTGATTAAACAATAATTACAAAAAGTTAACAGAACTCTTTACTAATGTAGTAGAATCAAAGGAAATGTTATTTGAACCAGATCAACCCAATACAAACCAGACAGTTTTCCATGGATGACTTGGTGCGATTAAATGACTTGAACTAATCATGTTGAATTTAAAAAAAAAAACACAAAACACTCTCCATTTTGAATAACTTTTTATTAAAAAATATGAAGCTTCTTTTGCACGCAAAGTGACTTCTCTTGACAACAGTTCACCCTTTGACATTGTACAAACTCCCAAATCTGAAATTTTGAATTTTCACGTTGTGTCTAGCACTTTTCACACAGTTACTAACTCAATCTAAATGTTTACTTGATTGGAAGTGTATTATCCTGCTAAGTGAGGGAATTTTGACAGAAGTTTATACCAAAGTTTCAGTAATAGGACTTCAATCCAAGACAAGAAGCATTTAAAAATAAATATTATTAGTAGAGTAGGATTTTTACTTAAACGCATGAAAAATATTAAAACATATACAAATTTGATATGCACCACTTCATGTGGTTCAACTAGTGATTCACTGGTTTGACACAATGACTCATTAACCTAAAATCTTGACCGAGTCAATGATCAGTTTGGTTGATAACATTCGAGCATACCACCATACTGCCCTCTAACATGTATATTTACATAATGTAAAAGAATAATTTCTCCTTTATTTTTCTTTAGTTCTATCATACTGAGTCCTGATAGTATGTATAGAGCTGTAACTCTGACTCAAACACCTTTAGTAAATTTCATCAAGACCAATACAAATTCTTTCTTTTATTTCTCCTCAATTCTGATATACAAGTATATCAATTTGGCTTTCACCATATTTCCTTCTTTAAAAAAATAAAATTAAGACTGATTACTGATTGCAGGAATGGCCGATTATAAATTTCAAAAGACAGACTGCCAACCAAAGTTTATATCGACAATTTTCTCATTAGTAGATAGAGTGTGCAACAGGAATACTGTAAAAAACAATAAGTGTCGATATCAGAAATAAATAATGACAAGCAATGAGTGATTGCATATACTTCCTTTTTTTTAACAACTAAAATTGATTAAAGGAAAGAACAACTATATATATCAAAAGACAAAGATTGCCAACCAAAGTTCACATTTTCAAAAAAAAAAAATATAAATGCAGTGCAAAAGAAAACATGTAACAACTAAAATTGATTAAAGGAAGGAACAACTACATATTCCAAAAGACAAAGATTGCCAACCAAAGTTCACATTTTCAAAAAAAATTATAAATACAGTGCAAAAGGAAAACATGTAAAAAAAATAATAAAGGTGTTTATATCAGGCAATAAATTAATGACAAATACAATAAGGATTGCATAAGTTTTTCAATATTCTAAAAAAAGATGAAGGCTGACACCTGGCGATGATATGTAGTAGCTGATTCCAAAAACTTCCCATAAACATGAACAACATTATTCGTGTAGGGCTTCAAAACCACTTGTACTTTATCAACATGAGGTTTAGCTGCAACAGCAATCTGATCAATGTATGGCTTGCTGAACTTTCTAGCTTCCTGTCAACCAATAGTATACCTTAAGAAACAGATCTGCAAGCAAAACAAACAAACCACAAGGATGAATTGAAGAGACTTGCACCTGATAATAAGGATAAACAAATTCTTTTGCGTTGCTTAAATGGGGAGAAATTGTCTTCTTGGTAGCCTCATAACCTTCAACAGTTTTTGTGGTCAATAATTGCACATGCGGTTCAGCACTTGTTTTCACTACAGACCACTGTTCTTTTACAGCAGGGACCCATTTCTTCAATTGAAAGGAGGAAATGAAAAAGAAAACAATTCAATTTGGCTGGGTATTTAAGAAAATCAAAATATATTTACAATCAAGGAAGCTCACAAATGGATACCAATTACCAAAATATTAGGATGAGGGTTAAAAAAGACAATTCTGAAACAATTCCATATGGACCATAATTGCAGTATAGTACTGACAAGAAGTGCATGCTTTTTGGCCATAATTGTAGTTACACTACCACATAGAAACATGCCCAGCAAAGCATAGCAAAAAACTGAAATAAATGGAGGCCTTACAGTTTTAATGGTTTCCACATGAGGTTCAGCCCACTTTCCAGCTTGTGCCTTCTTCTCTAGGGCCTAGAGTAAATACGAAATCATTACAATAAAGAAGCCTATATGCTCGCTTGTAAATAAAGAAATAACATAAATAGTGTATCTGTAATTGATTAACATGTCAAAAGAAATATCAGAAACAACAGATTAATAGCCAAAATAAAAACCAACATTACCTTTAATGTAAGTGTTTCCCAAACAGGTTTCCCATGTTTGTTCCATTGAGTTTCAGCACAAGACTGGCAGAAAAAAAAAATCTCAGAACTGGTGATGAAGGCTGTTCTAATAAACATTAGAGATACAACATAGACTCACCTTACTATGAATATAGTGTACAGCAAGCCAAGGTGGAAGCCAAGCACCATGTGTCTGATTATAACACCAGTATGAGATAATTCAATGTACATAATTATAATTGTTAATATAATAAAAAGTTGAAGAGAATGAAATGGTTTTCCAATATAGCATTAATTGTAGCAATAGGCAGCTGCTGCTTACAAAACAAAAATGGAAAAAGCTAAAATCCTACAATTTAACAATTAAATAGAAAATATTATATATGACCCAAAAAAATGGAAAAATCATTACGCAATTCATTTCAAAATATTAAGATTATGGAAATTCAGTTTAGAACTTTAGATTTTAAATTTCTCATATTTGAAGGGAATGTGGTGAAATCATTACACAAAGCATTTCAAAATAATAAGATTATAGAAATTCGTTCTGACCTAAAGATTTTATATTTTTCATATTTTGAAGGGTATTTGGACTAGGTGTTCTAGGCTATGCATATTAAACTGGATCTAAGGAAGGCATTAATAGTAGTTTGGCATCTGCTTGGAGCTACATCAAAATTCACAACACAAGTTCAGTCTCACCCTGGTTGTCCATGTGTCCGACTCAAACATAATGAGGCTGAGATTTCTATGATTGAGTCACATGCTAGTTTGAGTTACAGGATTCGACAATGATTAGAGCTTTCTATGGTCCCTTGCTGGTGTATGGCAAGTTTCTAAAAAAATTAGGAATGTCCAGTGTTTCTGGTAAATGTAGCTGTTCATGCTAGCCACACTCAAAGGATTAAATCAAGGATGAATTATGAGATTTTACCTTTTCTAGTTTATGAAAATTAAGTTATCATGAGTTTATGGATTCTGTTCATTAAGCACTGAATTTAATTTGGAAACTATACATCAGAAACCAGCATTTATATGTATAAGTGTAATTTTCAAATAATATTTTATTTAGTATGTAACATATACTTTTACTTCACTTTTATTTGACCTCCAGTATTTTTTTGGTCAAATATTATTTTTGAGAACCCTGGTCCAAGGCCAAGAGCCACCATGTTTATCACAAAGCATCGCACTTAAATAGCTGTTATGGCAGCACAAAAGCACCATTGCAAAGTGGAATTTATAGGATCTACATTTGCAACTCATTCTGCCATTGCCATGGTTGCATCATGCAGTCTGCATCGTCCTGTCATCTCCAACAAGCCTCCACTCAATTGAACTTTAAGTTAATTTTTATTTTTTATGCATATTATTTTTATTAGCATACAGCTTAATTTTTTTTATACATATACAATTGATCTTTTCAACTGATATGCGACATCTGCTATTTTCTCACGATTTTATTCAATATATGATATCCAATCAATAAGCAATGGAATGACATCCAATTAATTCATTTGTTTTCCTGCATTAGTATTAATATGTTGACATTTTCAATAACAACCCTAAAACCTTAGCCATCAAAATCAACTATTCACTATTGTGCAAGGCTATAAAATAAAATGACCCATAATTGAAAGAAACTCCTCAGTTTCAGATAGAAGGCACAACATTGACAATTAAAATGGCTATAAAAATGTACAGCCATGTAAGAATGATATAAAGGTGTAGGGTAGTCAACTGAATTGGTGAATTATTACCTCCCTCAACTCTGTTTCTATGATAGCTGTCTCAAACTTAGCCTTCACCATCTCTTCCTAAACAAGAATATTATGTGAAAAACAAGAGACTTCAGATCATCAAGCATCCTGCACAATGTAGACAAGAAAATATATGCACTAACATACCTCGGCAACTTTAAGAGCACGTTCAGTTTTCTGAATTTGTGTCCTCTGCTCCTCGTTTATCTTTTGAAGCTGTGAAAAATATACTTACTCAGGTAACCGCATCATCCTTAGAGAGAATATGTTTCAATAACTTGAAAATTGATTACAGTACTGCAGGTAACTAGTGAAAAATAATGACATAGTGGTTTTTAATTTATTTTTTGCAAGTAATAGAGTTCACTAGTAATTCTCTTAGATCTACAATCAGAGTAGGATCAACCTAAAGCCAACAGCAATAGATATTATTATTATACCAACTAACAAAAAACTAGCAGCTAACGATAATGTTGTCAGAAGAGGGATGCACGTCAACCCATGCATAATCCAAAAGCATGCACCAATAAAAAATGAATAGTAAATTCAACACATAAATAAACAAACAGCAAGGTGGTGCTGCCTGCTGAGCTCTGACAACTTCAGTTTCTAAGACCTACAGAAGGCTCCAACCAAGGGAATATCCTAATTCACACTTGCTTGTCAATAGTAGCATAAAAACTTCTACACCATTAACAGCTCAAAGCAAACTCTCCGAAAATTTCCAAATTTTCAGGAATCAGAACATACAGCACCTATTAAGTCATAGTGGAAAGGGGAAAGTAGAGATAGGCGGGACTATACATGCAAAAAAATAGCAGAGAAGTATCTTTTGAGCCTGTTGTTCACAACTAGAAGAATAAAGTCATAATTACAACACAAATGAAGGAGAAAAAAGGAGAATAACATGTGAAAAGCAAAAGGTATATATGCAGAAAATTGAGATTAACATGCCCTTCCCATTGTGAGAATTGAACATGACAAGGTGCACAAGGTACTCCTAGATCAGATCAATTTTATTACAAGACTCGTTGATAAGAAGAAGGGAGATGAAAAGGGAATATAACTCCAAGTAAGTGTAATTAAAATACTAAAGCATTTACACAAAAATCAACAGTAAATAGAGATTAAGAACTAGTTTCAAGGACAAAAAAAATGAGATGTACTTAAAAGAAGATTTGTAAAAACAGAAATGTAGGTAAACTTAAAACTTACAGCTTCTAATTTTGAGTTCAAGTCATGAACTTTTTTCTCTAACCCAAGTACTCGAGTTTCCCAGTTCCCTTTCTCCTTGTTTTGTGTTTCTAGTTCCCTTTTGAGCTTGTCCACCTGCATAAAGAATTTCAGAGTCTGCACTATAGAATAGTGATCATACGTGATACTTCTACTAGCTGATTTATACGTAACCTGCTTCTGTAGTTCACCAGCACGGGCATGAGCCTTTCCAACTTGCTCTTCAGCATCCAATGACCCTTTTTTCTAAGAGGAAAAATTACTTTTGAAAGTTTTCTAATATACAATTTATTATCAAAATAAATAAATAAATGCTACCAACAATAAAGTATGAGAATGGATGTTTACATTTACCATCGATACTCAAATTATCATAATCACATGGAGAAATACAACAGTCAATATATAAAAAAACACACACTAAAGAATAAAAATTGCAATTCAAGCCTTGTCCCACACCTGGAGAGAAGCAACATCATTCTGCAGGGACTGTATGGTAACCGATTTATCTTCAATGATTTTTTCTTTTCTGGCCACAATTTCGTCCTTCTTCTTCACTTCTTCCGACTTTTCTCTGATTTCAGATTCTTCAAAAAAAAAAAACACGACATGCATTAGCCATAAAAATATCCCGTCAGAAATAAGTATACATCTAAATGGAAAAGGCGAGGGATTATAACTCCTTGGAATTCAAATGATATGAAACGAAACCATAAAAGAAGTGATTCCAACCATAAATCATTAGCGACGCAAAAAAGTTATTTGTATAAAGATCAATCAATAATACTCTTTCGCGAAGACAAATAAAGACCAGAAATTGCCTTTTAAACACATCGACTGCAACTAATTGAAAATCGTGAGCGCGACAACAGCACGATTCGCAATCATAGCACAGTCCTGATTTCAAACTAAAAATTGCACAGAAACAAAAATCGTAGACGCGGACATTTTGGTAACGAAAAGTGCAACTACTAAAATTGAAATCTAGAAAATGAAAAGTCGAGATAGGTTTTCATTTTGCATAGAAGACGAAAACAGACCGAGAATTCGGATCTTAGAATTGAGTTGATCTAATTGGATCTTGAAGGCGGAGGCATCAGGCTCTGCTGCGGTTCCATCGATGGAAACATCAGCCTCGGCCCCGACGACGGCGAAAATTAGGGTTACTGAAAACGCAAAGAAGAAGAGCTTCGTAGGCGCCATCGCAATACAGATTTGCTTTGCCGCCAACAAAGCTTCGAAGAAAAACACACCCTCGTCGGTGTTCTGATATTTATAACACCCTCGTCGTTTCCAAAGAAGCTTTTCTATTTTGATTTTCTTTTTCTCTTAAAATAAACAATAATTGAATATTCATGTTTTTCTTTATTATAGTATATACTGAACACTGATACATTCACTCTTTAAGCTATTATTGAATCGGCCAATAATAGAAATTTTATTTAATTTTATAATAATATCCTAAAATTAAACGTTTTTCTTTTTTTACTTAGTGGTTTAAAAAGTTTTAGTAAATAAAAAAAAGGGAAACACGAGGTGGGCGTGGCGGAATCTGATCTGATCTTTATTTTAAAGACTATACTATGTGAACAAGTGGCAACTAATGACCCACCAAAATCTAATGATCCATTCATAATAATGTTGACGTAAGACAGTTTTGTTCACAATCAATTAACTTTTTCTATTTTTCCAAAAACATAATTAACTTTTTCTGTGTTGAATAAATCTTCTAGGAGAATGAACTATGCCTCTATTAGTGATTTTCAAAAAAAAAAAATTATCTGATTAAATAGTTCAATGTCTCTTTCAAAGTCTTATGTTGTGATTAAAATAAATTATTATCTTAATTACGCTTTTAATTCTCATTGTGTTGTCCGTTAATGATTTTATTCTCTTTAGTGGTGAATTACACTTTACTCACTCATGGTTTGACACTTTCTCAAAGAACCCCTTTTTTACAGTAATGTTTTTATTCATATCCCCTTATCACTTGGAAGATAACAACAAAAATATTGGCATATACTTTAAAAAATGTGGAAAGGATGAAATTTCTTACATAATTTTTTATGTTGTTTTTCAATTAAAATTAAAATTCATGTTTATAATTTTCACAATAAATACTTGTATTAAAACTCCAACACAAGTTAATCATATAATTCTCAATACTATTTAAGAAAAGGATTAAATATATTTTTTATCTCTATATTATAACATGGAATTGATTTTCGTTCTTACTCCAAACTATAGATCATCTAGGTACTTGTAATCTGAAAATAATTGTAATAAGTTTTTGTGTATGTGAAATGTTTGTTAATTTTTTTCAAATATTGTTAGTTTTTTTAAAAAAAAATCGTTGTAATGTCCATTATAACTATTTTCAATGGATTGATGAGGTGAAACCTCAAATTGAACTAATTTTATATACATAACGAGTCATTTCAAGCATTTACATACTATAAACACCTTAATGGTTTAAAGTTTGGAACATAAACAAAAAAAATATTTAACCCTTAAGAAAAATGTAGACAAAAATATTTAATAATCACATTTTACAAACTCTAAAGCAAAAAAAAAACATCTTTCAATTTCATAGCCTCACAATGTGAAAATCTTGTGATAAAAAATCAAAATAAAAACCTTTGACATTATAGGCTTGGACACCATTCTCACATAATTTTACATTACATAAATGATATTGTTCCTAAAGAACTATTAAAGTCTTCGTCTCCTTCCTTCGGTCGGGCAAGTTGTTGGATGATGAAGTGGGGTCCTTCTCGTCTTCGTGCTTCTTCTCCGGCACTCGGTCTCGAGCGAACACCGAATGGGGGTACCTGTGGAAGACAATTCGACGCTCAAGTCAGTAAAGCGGGTGATCAGTATTCGGGTAGGTGCACAGTAATAAATGGCATACCTTTCTCCTTGGGATGTGTGTTATTTATATTATTTTAATGGGCTTACCTTATTGGGCCTAATTAGTGGAGTGGATCTCACTTAGGGTTGCATTATCTAATCCTTAATGACGAATTAACTTCACTGACCTTGGTTTGAGCGTTAATGGTTGTACGTGTCGGCCGGCCAGGCCGACCGTGGCGATTTCCCTCATCTCGGCCAAGTTTTCATGGCCTCGGCCAAGTCTCTCAAGTCTCGGCCAGGCTTCCCCGGTCCCGGTCATCTCGGCCAAGTTTTCATGGTCTTGACCAAGTCTCTTAGGTCTCGGTGAGGTTTCCCTGATCTCGGGCAGCTAGGTGGGTCTCGGTCAGGGAGACTGAGTGTCGGTCTCGCCCATACGAGTACAGATATATTTCTTTATCTTCATTTTATAAAGAATATTGTTTGTGGTGGGTGTTTGTCATATATTTCTTTGCTTTGGTTGCCACACAAAATTAACACTTGTGCTAGCTAGATGTAAACAATGCATTTCTTCAAAGTGACTTAAATGAGGATGTGTAAATGATTCCTCGTCTATGTATGAATACTCCTAAAGCAGATTGTGTGTGTAAAATAACAAAGTGATTATATGGTTTAAAGTAAGTAAATAGACAATGTTCTATCAAGTTATCATATTCTCTTTAAAATATAGGTTTTTTGTGATCAAGTTTTGATCATTTTTAGTTTATAAAAAAAATCGATAATGTTTTCACTACCTTGCTTATATACATGGATGATATAACTCTTGAAGGAAGCTCAATATTTGATATTCGACATGTAACACGTGATTTAGATAAAGTCTTCAAAGTCAAAGACTTAGAAAAACTCAAAATACTTTATTGGTTATAAAATTACCCATTGCAACAAAGGAAATCATGTTTCTCAGGAAAATATGTCCTCGATGTTCTTGTTGATGTTGACAGAAAAAAACCTTGTTCTACTCCCATGATTAAAGACATAAAACAATGTTTGAACGAGGAATACCTCTACAAGACATCATTTCATATCAGCGTCTTATCGATACACTTTTATAGTTCACCAATACCAGTTCTGATATAAGTTATTCTTTAGTTCTTAAGTCAATTCTTTTATGTTCCTACTTTGATCATTTTCATGCACTCATCGAATTGTACAATATATTAAAAATACTCCCGAACAAGATTTATTCTTTCTTGATAATTTTGATTTACAATTTAAGGATTTTAAAAATTCAAATTGGGTCCGTTTCTAAAAACTAGATGCTTTACAATTATCTTGATATTAAAACTCAATTATCAATTGTTATATATTGTGATAGTCAATCAAGATACATTACTCAAAATTATTTGAAGTCAAATTTATTTTGTTGTTACTTATATCTAAACATCAACAATATATGTAGATATTTTTACCAAACTCCTCCTCGAACCTAGAAGCTTTAATACCATTGTCTCAAAACTTGGAATGCTGAATATTTATGGTACAACGGTTATTAAGTTTTCACTAATTTCTATTTTATTGTTCTCGCCTTTTTTTCTGCTAATTGAATGCCTATTTAATAGACTTCATTTTTCATTTTACCTATTCTTCGCACGAGTTTATCTCTCCCTCTTTCCTGTCATATCCTTATTGGATTTTACAATTTATTTCATTTTACGTTATTCTCATTCTATTTGCTTATATTGCAAAAATTGTCTATACACAACAACCATCCAATAAGATTATCTTTAAACTATTTTTCAATGAGATGAAGTTTACCTAACCTCCTTTATTGGAGTTATGATAGGTGAACCTAATTTTGTATCCCTCACTTACATCATTATATTAATATTTAGAGAATTTTAATTACAGTATTGAAAAATTAAAGTTAGGATGATATCTAATCAAAAGTAGGCATAAATAAAAGAATGACACAAGAAATATAATTAAGCCCATGTTATTTTCACTATTAAAAAATTTAAATAATATATATATCAAAATAATTTTCTGCTGCATCATAAAAGTTGAGTAGTTGTGTGTTTCAGGGGTAGGTGAAGACATCGTGGGAGGTTTGAAATGGATCACATCACATGACCAGCAAAAGTAGTTGACTCTTAAGAGATTTTGAAAACATGGAAAAAAGTGGTGGGGAAAATCTATGAAGAAAAAAGAAAGTTACATTATCTATAACTATTTTTTTTTAAATAAAAATTTTCATGTTAGGTATCATTATGCAACTTAAGATCTCAGCTAGGCTGATACCTCAAGTTACAACAATCAGTTACCATCACATGAAAAAAATATTATTGAAAAAAAAAAAAATAGTGACTAAATTAAAGAACATTTTAAAAATTAAAAAAAAATTGGTTTATAAATTAATTTATATTATTGTTAAATGGTTTCTAAATTGGTATGTAATTAACTACCAAGGTTTTTGCTACTAAATTTAGAATTTAAATAATTGGTAGTTAAAACTTTGGTAGTTAATTAGATATTAATTTAGAAACTATTTAACAATAATAGAAACTAATTTAGAAACTAAAATTTATTTTAGTCTCTAAAATGGTCTCTGATTTAGTTACTATAGTAACTAATCTTTAAAATTGATTTCTATTTCATGATTTTCTTGTAGTGTATTATTTGATAATTTTTTTTTTTTAATCTACCTACCATCAAGTCAATCATAACATTAACGTAAACATCATTACACTCAAAACAAAAATTTTAATGGAATAAGAGAAAAAACTTGAAGAAGAGAAACTTAAACTATTGTTTAATTAATTCATATTTTTTTTACATATTAATTTTTGTTTTTTAATTTTAACTCATTCAAAATTAGCTCTTTATACATGTTAAATTTATATTATTATGAAAATTGAGTAAAAGAGAAAAATGTGAATATTGACGCGGGCATATGTTTCCTTTAGTTTATATAGTAATTTTTACAATTTTACTTTTTACTATCCCCATTGCATTATTTATATACTTTATTTTTTTTTCCGTCTTCATGATTTATTTAATAAATTTATTTTACCAAAATATTATTTTCTCAAGAAAAAAATAGCAAGTTTGTTGCCAAGATGTTCTTACGGATTATTTTATTTTATTGTAGAACTCAATAATAGTTATCGATGGCTATTATTTATTAAACCGGTGATATTGATATTTTACGTGAGACCTGGTGAGCGTGACCACATTCAATTTCCATGGATGGAAACTTGTTCTTGTTTATTCCATAAATAATGAATCACAGGTTAACGTAACAAAGACGATGACGACTCAACCAACAATATCCAACAGCAAAAAATATAAAATTGATTGATAATGTCCGTCAATTGAAAATGTAATAAAATAAGTGAAACATGAAAACATTGCATAAACAAATGTTTGGAGAAAAATATGCTGTGAACATGCTGAATTTTTTTATTGTTGGTACGTGAGACGTGTTAAATTTAAAATTGAAGATTAATTAAAATAAGAATATTTAAATATAAAGAATGTGTATGATTAATTGCAAAATCACTGAAATTTTACGTCACATTCATTTTAAAAACAAATTAAAAAAAATTAAAATATAGTATATTAAGCATATTGTGTTATATTGCAGATGATAGTTTATTGAGAAATTAAGTCATATTTAATATTTACTTTTTCAGAGTAAACAATAATTTTAAGTAAACAATAGTTTGTACATATACACTGGCTAGTCTCACTCTTAAATAAAGGAAGCGTATGAGTACAATAATTCATGTTTATTTTAAATTTTGATGAAATGAATTTTGAATAATAAATATTATATTTGAGAACTGCATTTTAAAATAGTAGTTGAATTTTATTTTATTTCACAAAATAATTTATGTACAAAGAAAAAACTACGGCAAACATTATGTTTTGCGTTTAGATCCTACATCTAATTAGAACTAATGTCAAAATATACATGTCCCTTTTTGTAATTAACTGAAAAAAAATCCTATTATTGATGTTAAGAATAATAAATATAAAAATTATTTTTTACACAAATTAAAATTTCAATTAATACCACCGTGTAAGATATTTTAAATATGAATTTTTTAAATGTTTATATCCTTCTTGATTTTTTTTTCCTTTTTTCTTTTTTTTTTCTTTCTTGCAATTCTTGTAGATGCTCAATCTTGAACATTTTCAAAGGTAAAAGGAAGTTTTTTTTAAAATTTACCATTTTCGTCTGTGAAAAAAATACAAAAGTGTGATGAAATGAGTTTCTACTAAAAATCTCCAACTTTATGAACTAAAAGTTAAAAACACTAATCCACCATTATAGTAAAGACGTATTCATTGATATTGTTACATGTATATGTGGTTATATAAAATTTTTATTTATTACAAAAACATCACTAAATAAAAATCAATTTTAGAAATAAAAATAATTAGTTGTTACAATGACTAAATTAAAAATTATTTTAGAGACTAAAAAATTTATTAGTTTCTATATTAGTTTCTATTATTGATAAATAGTTTCGAAATTGGTATCTAATTAGCTACCAAGTTTTTAACTACCAATTATTTAAATTCTAAATTTGGTAGAAAAAACTTGGTAGTTAATTAGATACCAAATTAGAAACTATTTATCAATAATAGAAACTAATTTAGAAACCAAAAATTTTGTTAGTCTCTAAAATTGTCTCTAAAATTGTCTCTAATTTAGTCAATATGACAATTAATTATTTTTTGTTTCTAAAATTAGTTTCTATTTAATAATTTATTTTAGTGATTCACAACAAGTTTTTAAATATAAATGTGTTAGGTTAGTTTTTCTTTTATTTTAATTATTTGCTAATTGTTAAATATAAATATTTAGGTTTGAGAATTTAAATCTTAGAATAAACTTCCATAATATTGGGACAAGAAGTTTAAGTTTCAAAAGAAACATGAAGATCTATTATGATATTAGATGTCAAGTTTTACATTACTAATGATGGAAATGGTTCAGAACTACGAAATAGTGGTTTTAGAGGCTTTAACTTTTGCAGCTAACGAAGTTTTAGGTTCACAACTTAATGTTCAAAGTCTACGTTAATGTTTTCATGAGGTCTTCTCTTTTTACACTAATTATTTATTAATCAATATAAACAAATTGAACATTCTACATCGAATCAACATTATTTCTAAAATAATTGTAAAATCTTGCATTTGTCGAAAATTATAAGTTGTATGTATTAAGAAAGAGTGGACTTTAAGCCTAACTCAACCCCATAAAACCGGCTCAATAAGATGAGGTTTGCACCCACTTATATACAATGAAAGGTCCTTATCTCTAATCGATGTGGGATCTCCAACAGTATGTAACATTAATTTTGTGGAGGGTTAATTTGGTTTTTCGTCTGTTGACTTAATTATAGTATAAAACCATATATAGGAGTGTATAGTCTATGAGGGTTTAAGTTTTTTTTTTTAATAAAATAATTATGTGAATTTAAGTTTTTGTGTAAGAATGAGATTTGATCTCACTTCTAACTTTAAAAAAAATCAATTGTTTGTAATAATTTTTTTTTATATATATATATTGTTTATCTTACTCATCTTCATCAAATATTAACTCTACATTTAAATTTCTCACACTAATTCATACAGTTGTTTTTTTCTTCTTTCATTCTCAATTTTTCTCATCCCTTCAAGTTTTCAAAAATAGTTTCCTCTTTCTCCTTCAATCATCTCTTTTCAAAAAATTTAAGTTAGTTAAGGGATAAATTATTTTGAATGTTGTTTGAATAAGTTCTTTTCCTTCATATTTATTTCATAGTTTCATTTACCTTTTCATTGAGAAAGCTTGTATACGAAGTGTGAAAAAAGGGTTTTAGTGGAAAAAAAAATGTACTTGTAGTTAGATGCTTTGTTGGAGAGGATTTTGAGTTCTTAAGATGATTTATAGAGTTTTGTTGTTTTCTCTTCATCCATCTCTTCAACCTCATTGTATACAAAAATTCCAAAGTAAGGGAAATTTATTTTTCCTAAATTTCATACTAATTTATAAATAAATAAATTATTTAAGTTATATAAAACGAGTTTTATTGTTCGTGATAAGTGAAATTAAAGAATTTTATTGTTGTTAGCTACACCATGAGTTGAATTTTAGAAAATAATCAATGAGTTTGATATTGGTAATGTTCTTAAAATTTTAGTAATTGTATTTTTTTTATTGATTTGTTGTTATATGTTAGTAATTTATGAGGGAAATTGTTTTGGTCTAAAATTAAATTTTCAATGGAGAATTGATTTTTTGAGTTATAAGTACAAATTTACCCATATTTTAGTTTAATTGGTGTATGTGAATTATGATGCTATCAGGTATAACTTTTACCTGTGATAAGTGAAAAATTATTTTGGGATTGATTTAGATACTCTAAGTTTGATTTTGTGTGATTTAGACAAAGTTTTATAATCCATTTTTTTTTTAACTTGTCATATTGAATTGTATTTGGTTTGAAAACAAAAGTGAACTTATTAGAATCTGTTTGAATGAAATTTCTAAATATAAGTTGATTATTATCAAGTCTTATGATTTAAAATGTTGTTTTTTTAATAAAGTTTGAATTTTTATTCAGTGTGTTTATAAATTTTATATTTTATGGCTAAAGTTGTCTTGTTTAGTGAAAATAAACTATTGAATGAAATGAGTTAAAATTTAATGGATTCATAACTAACTATTGAATGAAATGAGTTAAAATTTATTGGATTCATAACAACCTATTGAATGAAATGAGTTAAAATTTAATGGACTGATGATTATTAAATGATGTTTGTTAGAGAGATAAGACATTTGTATACATGTATGGTGTAAGAATTAAAAAAATTAAATAAATGAATGGAATATTCAAGTTTTTTTCTGATGACTTGAATTATGTAAATAAAAAGACCAAGCAGTAAAATTTCAATAAATGATTATTATATAACAAAAATTCACCAAAAAAATAGTATACAAGAAGTTATTTAGCATGTGTGAAATTATATATCAGTTATATATTGGTAATACCATATATTTAAATTCAATGTAATCTCTTGGGATTCGTATAATCATTACAAGAAAATCATCAATAACTAAATTAGAGACAATTTTAGAAACTAAAAAAATTTAGTTTCTAAATTAGTTTCTATTATTGTGAAATAGTTTCTAAATTGATATCTAATTAACTACCAATTATTTAGATTCTAAATTTGGTAACAAAAATCTTAGTTGCTAATTAGATATAAATTTAAAAACCATTTAAAAATAATAGAAATTAATTTAGAAACTAAAAAAAATTTAGTTCCTAAATTGGTCTCTAATTTAATCACCATAACAACTAATTATTATTTTTTTCTAAAATTAGTTTCTATTTCATGATTTTCTTGTAGTGAATCTTTCCATATTATTATTGTTATAAATAATTTGAATAATTTATATAAATTATGTTATTATTTTTAGCTTTGTGATTATTCGTATAAGCAACACTCGAAGTTCACGAGCAATAAGAGTACTAGTATCCTATTCTAGTTTTGGAATATTCAAATTCCAACTTTTGAAAACCATGTATTGTAGGTGTATATTTTATATAGAATGATTAAGATTTTGTGTGTCCCTCTTTTATTTATCCCTATCAGTGTCTTTTTGAAAAAATCAAAATAGTTGTTTTGTGAAGAGATTTTGACCTATTTGGTGTAAGTTAAACCTGAAGAATAGTAGTTTTTGTGTTGAATGGGTGGTTTTAACCTAAAAAAAGTGTGTAGTCAAAGGAGAACTATAGCTTCTGACTGCGAACTCTTGGAAGTAGCTGAGTTACTTAAATGCCAACGCTAACTTCAATTGTTTGTTTGTTCATGGTTGGTTCGCAAATTCATTTTGGAGAGTTCAATACATTTATAAAAATAAATTCGTTATTCAATATCAAATTTATATAGGCAAATATATTGTTAAAATGTATATTTATTGCTGTTTTAATGGAGTAAAATCTGATTAAATAATTTGTGCAATTAAAAAAGTTATTGGTATTTTTTTTCATATAGCGTTCTTCTTTCAAGGAATTCATATAACTTATTAAATACACTATTTTACAAAATTTGTACCCGTAACAATCGATCTATATGCATGACATCCATATTTGAAAAAAATAATTAGAGAGGTGGAAATAAAAGTAATAGATAGAAAAATAAACGAATTTAAAACAATTGATGGAGATCCACATCGACTAGAAGTTAGAGTCTTTCATGGTATATAAGTGAGTGTAATTCTCAGTCTCATGAGCCAGTTTTATGAAGTTGAGTTAGACTTAAAGTCCACTCAGTAATATGGTATCACAAATTATCATTTTAAGATACTAAAGGAGTTAGGCACGAGTGCATATAAAAAGAAATAATATTTTTTGTTAAATAAAATTGTCAGAAAAGATTGCAGATTTTTTCATATTTATTTTCTTTTTTGTTTTTATTCATTATCTTGTTTTATTTGTTCCATGTGCTTTCAGCCTTTATAGCACGCGGGCCCGTAGTTTAGTAATTTAAGAAAGATTACGGAAACTTTAATTTTACCAAACTTAGCTGGTAAAAGCATTGACTTATTGGTTGAATAAGTCTTTAATTGAATTATACGAAAATAATAGACACATAATTAAATATTTTAAGTTTCATCAAACAAATGTTATTAATTTATATATATTTTTTCTTTAAATATTATGTTTTTTTTATAAAAACTTTTAGGATTAATTTTTTTTTCAGACAAACATATAAGTTGTTTTTCATGTATAGATTTTGTATAAATGGTTTGCTTATGTTAGACTCAAATTTTCACCATTTTCATAATGACTTATTCACTTATAAATACAAAAAAAAAATACTTTCAGTTTTTTGGAAGTCAAAACAGCTTACATCTAAAAAATACCTACAGATTTGTATAGTTGAAAAGTTTTTTTTATGTAAAAAAAATACTCAATCCTTATATAATTTTTTAAAAAATACTTTCAAATTGTATAATTTGAAAGTAAAGAAAATTTTTGGATTACACAATTTAAGAGTTAATTTTTTTTTAGATTGGATAAGTCATTTTTTACTTTCATATTCTGCAATATAGATATTTTTTTTTCATGAAAAAATACGTATAATCTGGAAATTATTTAAAAAAAGAATAAAATAGATTTCTTTTATATTTATGAAAGTGCAGAAGGAGATTATGGGGATGAAAAAGAAATTCCCCTTATCTCTTTTTAGAATATAGTATTTGGCCGGCCCATTCCAGTTTGGATATACTGTCAAAAAGTACTATATACACCTATAATTTTAAGTTTCGAACCTATGATTTATTTTTTAAAACTGTTTTGCAAAAATTACATTGAAAGAAACCTGGTAACGTGAATGGTTTTTAAACATTAGGAAGACATCATAAGAAACATGCAAAGCCAATTAAAAAAGTATCAAAATGACTAGAGATGATTTAAGATTATATTTGGCAATATATTTTGATTTTTTTATTAGTTAAAAACCTTCTTCTAACTTATGAATAATATCTAAATAAGTTATAACATTTTCTGAGACGTTATTTTAATTCATATTTTAAAGTGTTGTTTTGTAATTTTCTTTTTTCTTCATTTATTTTTGGTTTTTGTAATACTAATTAAATTATAATTTTACCACCTAAAAAAAGTTAAATTTAATTACAATTTATGATTGGCAGAACAGTTGTTATACCTAATGCATTTGGAAAGTGAACACACATTTTTAAAGTAATATCTCTCATCTTTACAAAAACTGATAAGACAAGTTGAAAATGATAAATATATATTGTAAATTGTTTTAATTTTATTTGATATGAAATTTCCAATAACATTTTATTCTCACACTGAGACATACTTCTAAGATTAAATTTTTGTAAATAATTTAAAATTGTTGAATAAAGTAATACGATAAACTCAATAAATGTTATTTTAATAAGTTTAATATCATATTATAAGTAATTTTAAATTTAATTTATCTTTATAGAATCGGTTAAAGAAAATCCATTTACTTATGAAAGTGGATCTGATATATGAACAAAATAAAAATAGTACACGTAATGTGGGTTAGAGAAATCATGCAGGAAGAAGGGCAACGAATATTTAAAAATTAAATTTAAAATTAATTGGTACAGCAACAAAACGCGGTTTCTGCACATAATTAAACTACATTAAAAATTGTTGTACCAAAGTATCTTTTTCAAAAGTTTGATTCGATCTAGGCCTAATATTATAAATTATATTACGGAGAATTGCAAAACATTAATTAATTTGAGTGTCTTCAAGGAAGCTGCTAACCAAACAAGTGGATTTTGTTGTATAATAAGAATATTTTTCCACATGAAAAGAACTACTCATTATGTGAAAAAAAAAATTAATTAGCTATTATAAAAAATAATTAATTTCATTGATAGTTATAAATGTTTTAAATTTATATATTTTTTAATTATCACTGTCCTTAAAATTTTTCTACCTCTTTTAATTGTTTATCATTACACTCTCTCTTTTTAATCATGCATATACATTTTAGTCTAAAACTAGTTAGTTATATTCATAAAAATGTAGGTATATTAATTAAAAAGCCACAAGTGAAAGTGAAGCAAATGGTATTTAAAGGAAAGTGCGTGACCTTTTTCAATTAGGTAGAAGAAAGTAACACCAATTAAGTTATAGCTTTGTGGGAAGTGTGGCTCCAAGAAACTTACCTATATAAAACATATGGAAAATAAAGTAAAATTAGGATGTATACAAATATATTGTAGGGTTTCTAGGAAAACAAGAACCTCAATTATATAGCTTAATTAGTGTTGGTTTATTTATTTAAATAGGAAAATAAAAACAAGGGCAATGTTAAACTACTTGTTGTAATAAGGTCTTTATTAAAATTTAAGATTTTATTAAAAAATTAACATTAAATTTAATTCAACTTTATAAAATTAGAAAAAATTTCATATATTCTAAAATATTTTTATTTCTAATCATTATAAGATATCTAACAACACCTTTATATACTATAAAATATTTTTATTTATAAGCAACATAAAATATTCAACTACACTTTATATATTATCAAATATTTTTATCTTTATTCCATCTGAAATATTTATCTATCTTAATGAAAGATATATGTAATTGCTCAATAAACTTGACATGCCTTTGGTACAGTGAACCAAAATTTAGAATACATAACTAAAAATATATATATATATATATATATATATATATATATATATATATATATATATATATATTATCTTGAGTGCAATCAATTTGCATGCCAGCTGCATCGAACTGTATATTGTATTGAATGATTATTGTTATATAATATGATTGATGATTTGCACCATAGAATGGCACATGAGTGATTAGGTATTGAAAGAAGGGTGTAATGTGATGGATCTCACTATAAAAGAGGTGTGATAACAAGGTTAAGCTATGTACCAAAACTTGAGTGATCATAAATCATAACACAGTAAAATACTTGTGCTGTTGTTGGTAGTGTATTGACTCAAATGGGGATAGCAGAAGTGTGCTCCAGGTTCCTGGGGGACTTTTTCCAAGCATTCAAATGCTCCCCACAGAGCTCAGTGTCTTATCACCAAGATCACAATCATCATGCATGCAAATCTGAGAGGATGGTGAAACTTGATGAGAAGATGGTTGGTGCCCTTGTTACTGTTTTTGGGATGGAAAGCAATGGAAGAATAAAGAAGGAAAGTGCAAGGGAGGTGGTGGAGAAGCTTGGTTTGATGTGTGATAGGGGTTCAGCAGGGTTTGAGCTAGGTGAGGGTGGGTTAATGGATGATGATGAAGTGCCTGTGGAAGAGGTGCTTGGTGAGTTGGAGGACATTTCAAAGCGCAGTGAGGTGTTGCATGAAGCCTTCAAAATCTTTGATGAGGATGGAGATGGATACATAGATGCAATGGAGTTGAAGAGGGTGCTTGATTGCTTGGGTTTGGACCAGGGTTGGGATATGAATGCCATTGAGAAGATGGTGAAGGTGGCAGATTTGAACTTTGATGGCAAGGTTGATTTTGATGAGTTTGAATTGATGATGATGGGGTAGCAGTTAAGAAAATAATAAATTTTTATATTTAGAATGATTATTCAGCACCCAATTGTATATTAATTAACTCATTCATTCCAATCCATTTTGCAATTCTTGAGTTCACTCATTTCTCTGTTTCACCATATAAATGTGCATAAACTCTATGGGTAATGATAGTTTTACATCATAATTTATTTCCACAATTTGAAGTTTTGATTCCTTACAAAGTGATCGAGAGACTATTTAAGTTAACCTAAGAAAATAATCCATCGAGATAATATTGCTAGGTCAAATAATTGTTCATTTTGGAATTTAAAATTTTAATCTTAAAAATATTTTATTAGATTATGAAAATATATATATAAATTATCATTAATTTTAATTTTTAGATGTGTCAAAACAAAAATTTTACAAAAATCAAATTTCCCATTTAAAATGAGTGAATTTCTTAACAGATTTAAAATAATTTATATCAATATACAATTTATTCATAAAGAACATATCCCCATACACAATTTTAATTTGCTTAAGCAACTTACTCGCCACTGAATCTCATGATTCCTGCCAGGTGTTTAGCACATGAACTGGTATTTTGGATCTAACGCAATAATAAGAATGAAGAAAAATAATAGTATACCAATTTTATTCATTTCATCGTGTATTGTTTTATATTCCATTTTATTTTCTATTATTAATAATTATGTAAATATTATAATCTTTGGTCGATTCATACATGTCAAAAGAAAAAAAAAAATCTTTAGATACTATATATCTTATTAATGCTTTTTTAGCTATTTTATAGAATTCATTTTTTTCCCATGCTACGAAGTTGAAACTCTAATTAAGAGTAGTATAAAAATACTTAAGAAACTGTATTAGGTTCTATTCAAAATATTATTACATCAAGTATGGTAATTTTGTATGGGACAATTATTTGGCTTGCTATCATCAATGGCCAACTCATCACTAATACTCATCACTAATACTAGGTTGATAACAACATTGTAATTTACATGCTTTTATAGTTGTACTGGCATGGCCGACTAACATGCTGATGTATCTCGGGACACCCTGACTGAAACGATCGAGACACCATGCACGGCCAGATCGACCGACAGGTATTACCATTAACGTTCAAACTAAGGTCAGTGAAGCTAAACTATCATTATGAATTAGGTAATGCAACCATAAGTGTGATCTATTCCACTAATCAGACCCAATGAGGTAAGCCCATTAAAATAATATAAATAGCACACATTCCAAGGAGTAAGGTACGTCATTATTGCTGTACACCTATCCGAGTACCGAACACCCTTTACTGACTTAAGTGTCGGAGTGCCTTCTGCAGGTACCTCCCCCATCTAGCATTCACCCAAGACTGAGAGCCAAAGGAGTAGCACGAAGACGAGAATGATTCCAATGAAGCCCTAACAACCTTCCCGAAGGAAGGAGGAAGACGAAGACTTCAATAGTTCTCTAGCTCCCATCTCCCTAACAGGAACAATAGTTATCAATAATTATTAGATGATAAATATGAGCTTATATAATATTTTAGATTTGGAATTGTAACTACTTTTTCCTTATCAGTTATAACTAATAATTGTTCTATCCGTTTTTATGTTATTTTTTAGCTTTTATCTTTTTATGTGTTATATAAATATAGTAACTAACAATTCTTGATTAATAAAATATATCATTTTCTTTTTTTCTTTTATCTTTTTTCTCTATCCCCTGTTTGCTTCAGTGAATGTATTCTTCACAAGCAAAGAAGTGAGGAGATGTAACTATTTGGATCTAGGGTTTTGTGGGGAAGAGAAGAAGAGAATATACCTTTAAACAATAAATATCTTCTCCCCTCAAAATGAAGAAATGTAGAGAGAAAACCATGTCAGCATCCCTTATTTTCAAGTTTACCCTCATGTATTCTAATTTTTCACATGATCACAATGCTTCATTTTAATGTATTAGTATTTAAATTTTTTTATTGTACAATGTTTAATATATATATATATATATTATTTAAATTGAAGAAAATAATCATCTTAAATTTTAAGGAAGTTTAAGTTTGTTTATTATTTTTATAAAATACAAATTATGTAAATAATGATAAATCAGTGTAAAAAAATATGGTTAAATAAAATCTTCCATTTAAAGAAATTATTTGATGTTATGTTTTTATTTAATTTTTTCTTGTGTTTATATTAATATATTTCTATGTATAGCTATTGTGTTTATGACTTATAATTTATTTGATTATAATTTTTTATAATTTTTTTCTATTGTTAATTACGTTATATTTTTGTTGTTGTAGTATTTTTTTATTTTTGATTACTATAGGATTTTTAATATTAAAAAATAATATATTTTTTATTGATATAAGATTTGATTTATTTTCCAATTTTATAGCACGTGTTTAATATTTTAAATAAATTACTTGAAGTTCTTTTTTATTTAATTTGTTGAATATATATATATATATATTTTAATTATAATTTTTAAATTATACATATTTATATTTAACATATATTTTTTTTCTGATTATAAGTTTTAAATCTACGAAATATGTAAAAGTTGTTCATTTATTTTTAAAGAAAACAAGTCATTTTATTATTAATTTTTTTAATAGGCAAGGGTAAATTTGTAAAGTAACATTTTACACCTTAAAAAAAAATTAAAATTCCCTAACAACCATTACATCACTCACAAATTCTCATAAACTTTCTTCACACATCCACTCTAACATACCCTAATCCAAACACCCTCACTTTCTTCACACTTTCCTCTAACATCCTCACATATCCACTCCCTCAAATCCCCAAACATTTATCATCTCTCTCAACTTCAAAAATTAATTGTGAGTCCTTTTTCAGTCATTCAACCAAGCATTTTCTTTCAAATCCCATTTTTCTCCATTTCTTCTTCAATGGTTCAAAAAAACCACTTATGCCATCCAAGAACCTCTCTCCGCAACGTCATTAAACATGTAACTTTCTCAATTCACTTTGGATTAAGAAGTCAACCATTTCCCCCAAAAGTGTAAGTGTGTGTAATGATGCAAGAAAGAAGAAGAAGAAAGTTTCATGTTTTCAACAAAAAGAACTCTTTAATTCTTCTTAGGTATGCACATTCTCTTCTTCACTTTACCTAACTTCTTTTTGAAACATGTCAATGTTGTGTGAGATGTCACAGAAGTGCCAAAAAGAAGTGACAAAAAGAAGCGGTAGTTGAATCTATATAAAGGATTGGAAAGAGAAAGAAGAAGAAAACAAAAGATTGAAAATATAGGGAGCGAAGAAAGTTGTGGAAACCCGTGAAGGAAATTGAAACAAGCATTGGTTCGTTCATTTGTCTGGGTTGGAGAAGACCAAAGCCACCCTCAATGAGAAGTTTTAGTCTCTTACCCGATGTACCCGGTGAATATAACCAAACAATAATAATAACTGTGCCGACATGTTCATTTATCATGGGTCTTGGACATGGGGAACTTCCAAGGATGGAAACAAACTATGAATGTTGTGGATATAACTACCCAAACTAGCATTGTGAGAGAAAGTGCTCTACGAGTGTTGTACTATTTGTCTATTAGAGTAATTTATTAATCTTACATTGTATACTTCATCTACAATTTCTTTTTTCATGTCTATAATATATTTTTCCCACTTTTCGTTTTCTACTAACACGGTGAAGTCCAAATCAATGGCATACCATCTTAACAACCTACTTTTTTAAAGATCATTTCGTTGTCCCATTTTTGTTTTTCTTCTTCTCTGCAACAAATCTAATACATATATCTCAATTATAGCATTAAACTTAAATACATATTAATTACTGCTTTTATGATCATTTGATATTTATTATTTGTTTTGATTTTCTTCTGCATATCATCATTCTTTAGTTTTTTTTTTAGTCTTCTCAATGGATATTCTCCCCTCTCATTGAATTTTCTCTCTCTTAGTAGAGTTGTTTTGTAATTTGATAACATAAAATCTATATCTTCTCAATATTGCACTACATTATAATTCAAACCTTTTTAATTTTTTTGCTTTGCTTTATACTAAATTATAAAAAGTTATGGAAAGTGATAATTTCTCATACTCTAATTCATCTTTGCAACCACCACATACTAATGTTTTTTAATCATACTCTAATTCAAATTTGAACAGTAAAATTAGTATGTAAAATGTTTAATTTTTTATTTATTTTTTGTACTATCTTATTTTTTGTTTATAATTTTCTTTATAAAAATCTGATTTTTTTTACGTTGTGGAACATAATTTAATGGGAAGTCTTTTAAAATTATTGTGTAAACCAGAATAAACATCTATACCTATATATAAAGGGGATTCCTCTTCTAACTGCCATATAATATTATTTCAATTTTATTCTTAGATTTATATTTTATTTCATTATTTTAAAAATTTAAAAATATATTATTTCATTTT
>Ga0123342_1000511_pt1 | contig 61465 bp, 31 predicted proteins | sample Turbeawhitnodule_FD_89960 | JGI IMG/M metagenome (GOLD analysis project Ga0123342, IMG submission 89960) | Root nodule microbial communities of legume samples collected from Mexico - Turtle bean Mexico white nodule | ecosystem: Host-associated > Plants > Roots > Nodule | place: Mexico: Nepantla... | reverse complement strand
TATAAATATATAAATATTTTTTTATATTTTTATTAAAATATAATATATATATATTTTTAATAAAAAATATATATATATATAAATATATATATATATATATATATATATATATATATATATATATATATATATATATAAGTTCAATTTGAATTGGATCTATTTTCAAAAGTAAATCTGAAATCCAATCCAATAAAAAAAAATTCTCCGATTTTTAGGCCAATTTCCCGCTTATTCAATTTTCAATTTCTTAAATTAAATTTTCAATTTGATTAGATTAGTTATTAACACTCCATTATTCTAAATATCTCATTAATATTTTTTTATAAAGCAAATGCTCAATATTGATTATTATTTATCTCATTACATTTTTTTTAAGCATATTATATGATCGATACTCAAAACTATCTACTAGTTTTTACCTCCCTTCTACTTCTATGTATGCTCTCTCCTTTTCTCTTTCATTTTCACTTCATAAAAATACCTATGTACATCATATTAGTTAAGGCATATATATATATATATATATATATATATATATTGATATTTTTCTTCTTTTAAGCAAGAAGAGCGTTCAAAACACTAACAACGTATTTGCATACCGGGGCACACTATACTGATAATTAAATAAGTGATCACTAATCAGGTTGACGAAGGCTATCTTAACATACGAATAGGCTGCATCTCCATGCAAGCATATTAAGTCCAGATTTAGATATGTAATAAATAAAAGCACAAAACTAGAGAATTTGTAACATGATTATTCCAGCACGTGGCTTTAGATTTTAATCTTAGCATCCATTTTAATGAACTAAGTAATGATTTTCTTTTTTCACAGCTTTGCTTTCTACGGTATATATTAGTGACGCAGAAGAAATACTTCAAATTTCTCAGTGCTATCAAGGTTCAGCAGTACATTTGTTTGGATTTTAGGAAGGATAGTATAAGGGGAAGAAAAATGATATATTCTACAACAGAACAAATTGAAATAACAGCATTAAAGAGCCTCGCAACACTTATCATGGATCAGTAGACTACTTCGAAGATGAACGTAGGGAAGAGTGGGGTATCTACGTATCATTTGAAAGTGGAGAATCTTGGAAGCTTGTCTCTGAGATAGTACAATCTTGCCCTCCTGACCTTCCGGTGGTTTACCACTTTGATTTCTTTTATGTTTGGTGAGTAACTGTCCCAGTAAATATAAGCATCATATAAGAATATGAAAATTCATATACAGTGATCTTTAAACATCAATTTGTAACTTAATACAGATAACTGTTTGGGTAATCAGCTTGAATAAATAAATTCAGATCTTCTCAATATGTTTCATTCACTTTTAATACACAACACAGACTGAAGACAAACGTTAAACACAGAAACATTGCATATGTTCATTAGCAACCAACAGAAATGTAGGTCACACATTGAAACAGATACGAAGACAAACAATAAGCATAGAAGCATTGCATATGCTCATTAGCAACCAGCAGAAATGTAGGTCACACATTGAAACAGATCTGAATCTCACCCGCCATTCTTCTGAGACATTGACACATTGATAGATTTCAAGTTCAGACTGATATGCTTTCCAATTCCCATTTCCCACGACTAGAAATCTTATTCCCTGAATTTGGTACACCCAGGGAGGGTGGTAAATCGCACACAAAAAGGGATTTGTCTTCTTTTACAAGTTATAACCCTCCATGGAAACCGAATAAACCTCATGCTTCAATGGATTGTAGAACAAGGTTACCTTAAGCTACTATTGATCAGTATCCCACAACCAATGTCCCAACAATTTGTAGTTTCAAAAGGTGCACAGTTGCAAATTGTGCAGGCATAGATCAAGTAAATCTAAATCTTTGAAAATGACAACTCGTAACTATTTATTTTTCCACATCTTAGTCATCCAGAGTCTACAAATTGACTACAGTTCCTTTCAAGTAAAAAAGATAGCTGAAGTATTCATCCCAAATTCCCACCTTTTAGTACGAAAATGATTTATATAATTATATCCCCTAATCACAACAATAGGACCAACAATGATGTGAAGCAATGATCCAAATAGCGGAAATGCAAATTGCAATAACAATCATTAAATACAAAGTTCTAATTAAGAGGAAACTCACATTGGGAAGACTATCTCAACCCCAGTGCCGGCAATAATTCTTCGGATTCGAATAGTTGTGTGAATACCAGCGTTTTGTTTCGAGATGACAATCCCTTTATAAATGGACAGCCTACGCTTGTTCTCAGGAACCTCCTGCAAGAAGAACAAAGATACATCACCGTAAAATTCATGTCACTTCAGCACTCTTCTCAGAATATCCCGTAAGTAATAAAAAGAATACCAATTTGATTTCGACAATATCCCCAGTCCTAATGTCTGGCGTGGGTCTTGCCTTCTCCGCTGCCTCAACTGCCCTCTGATTCAATATCTGCATCAACAACAACATCATGCATTTTACACTTCGTCCATCTTCTGTTTTTTCCCTACACATTCTCACATACAGACACACATAGAAAGAGTGCAGAGTGTGGAAAACTAATTGGTAATTAAAACACTCAAGCTAATTTAAGACTACTCGAATTACCCCCATAACGTCTCCAAGCTTGACTCTGGCTTTTCGGGGCAATTTCGGAGCTTCAGAATCCGAAAGCAGTTCTGCTTCACCTTCCGAAACATCATCGACATTATCGGAAGGAACATCTTCGGTGGCTTCACCACCGCCTTCGAGGTTGGAATCAGCTCTCACGAGGAAACTAGACTTGGCAATAAGGGGAGTGCAGCGCCATGAAATTGGAGTGGAAGGAACCCTAGAAATTAGCGCAAAGTTACGAAGGGAAGAAGAAGAGGAAGAAGGAGGAAAAGTGAGCTTGGGCGCAAACAGGGCCTGCTGCAGTACAATTTGGGAATCAGTAGAAGATAGAGAATATAAAAATGTTGAGGTTTTGACATTTAATGAAGAGGGGAGAGCAAAACCTGAAGAAGAACTTGAGAAGCCATTGTTAGGGAGAGGGAAATACGGGGCTGCACTTCAGTGGGTAGGAGACATGGGAACACTGCAAAATGTGAGGATTGGGAAGCTCGAATGGAGAAGGCCCTTATCTGTTTCCATCCCTTCCACACGTGCCAACTACACTTTCTTTTTTTCTTTTATTGGGCCGGGCCTGGTTTACAAAAAAGGAGGGACCTGAAGACAGGACAAATTCTTCCTGCACCTCCACACCTTTTTCCTGCACCTCCATATATATATATTTTTTTAATTTTAACAATATACTTTTAAGTAGGATGAAGACATTTTCAAGTGATGATAATTGCTTTTGGTGGATGGTGATGAATATTTGAGGTTGAGATAAATTTTATGATGTTTTTATTGGTGATTATTGTGTTTTTGGAAGTCACAAAATACAGAGAAAAAAATCAACTAGGTGTAAAAATAGAAAACAAATTAAAAAATATATATTTTCACTGAGAAACAACAAATACAACGAGTCTTCACGCAAACCCTCTCATATAATGATCAAATAATAGAAGTGATCTATCAAACATTACAGTCAAAAGCAAGGAATGCAGTTAAGTGAGACATGAATGTGAGGTATAGCTGAATAGCTGAAGTTATTTAAAAAAGTAAAAAAAATAAGGTTATATTTTACTTAATATTATTTAAAAAAATTAAAACTGACTTTTTATAAAAGGGAGAATTTGCAAAATAGAGTCCATTATTATCTTATGGGCTGGATGAAGAACACATGTCTCAATCTTTTTTTTCCTACACCATAGTTATTCGTGCATTTCCATAATTTTTCAAGTTTCAAAGTGATGGATTTGCTTTTTTTTTTCATTTTTATAATTATACCATAAAAATATAAATTTATATTATAAATTATACAATTTAAAAAATATTTTTATTGTCAAATATATTTTAAATTCATAAATTGTAAAGTTTAAAATATAATTGTACTATCCTAAAGGTGTCGATAACTAAAAAATATTCCAATTATACAATTTAAAATGTATTTCAAATTATTAATAATTTTTAATTCTATAATTTAAAATATAAAATTGTATTTGAAATTTAAAAACTAAAAAGATATCTGAGAATCCAAAAAGTACAATAATATTATCTGAAAAATTGAAGTATTTTGGTGTGTCATGTAAAGTCGCCAATTGTGAAGGCAACTTCTATGTTATGAATCTGACAAAAAAAAAATCGTTTGAGAGTTCAATGCAAAGTTATTTGTATCTTTTGTCTTTTGATACAATGAAACAAAGTGTTTGTTTACAAGATATTTTTTGATACACATAAAGGTTGAAAAAATTAGGCTGAAAAAATTAGACATATTTGTAGATTAGCTGAAGGATTGAACTTGTCACAATGAATTAAAATTTAAATAATTATGTTAGATTATATTGAACTGAGACACATTTTGTTATATAATAAGAGAGAAATGGAATGAACTTGTGCCTTGGGCCAATCATTTGTTTCAGTTCATATCTCTCACATCCTGTAGCCACGTAAAAAAATGAGAAGGTACGTGGGACACAATATTTTCGGCTTCTAGTGTAACATCAATAAGCCAACATGAAGAAACAATATTTAAAGGCATCGTGGATGACAAAAGTGAAGATGGAAACAACTACAACTTCTGTTTGGATGATGAAGATCAGTTCAAGAAATCTTCTTCGTAATATATTTCGTCTGGCAGTCAATCCGTACATAACATTGACTGCGACCTCCATGAACACATGTCTTTCATTTCAAAGGAGGCGACATTGAATGTCATAAAACAATACCACATAAACAATGGTTACAAATTTGTTGTTGTGGAATCAAAGCCACAGAGATATGTGGCTTAGTGCATACATCATGATGGAGGGTGCTAATGGAATACATGCATCTTTTAGTAAATTTCGAAGACAATGAGTCATAAAGAAAATTGATGCACAACATCTTTGTTTGTCAACAAATCTTTCCATAGACCATGTTAATTTGGACTCAACCCATACAACATCCGTGGTGCTGACTTCAATAAAAGTAAATCCCTCCATCTCAATTAAAAGCTTAATTGTAGAAATAAAAAATCTACTTGCCTATACTATCACATATAGAAAAACATGGTTGGGAAAACAAAAAGCTCTTGCTATGGCGTTTAGCGATTGGGTTTAATCTACAATGATCTTTCTAGATGGTTGGAACCAGTAAAAGAAAGCAATCTTAGATAGAGAGATGAATTAGACACAGGTTAGAAAAGAAAATATGATTAAATTCCTGTTCAAATGTAGTTGAAATTATGATACATGAAAATTTAACATGATGATTGATCACGACGGAGAATGACAAGACAAAAAGGAATGAGACCAATTAAACCAAGTGAGTGTGTGAACCTTAAACAGTTTTGAGAGTTTTACTGATGAATTAACACTGGTGGTTGCTTAACTTTTATTTTTTTTACATCATAAAAGACATGAAGATGATTGAGGCATTTTTTGTGTTAACTAGGAACCAAAGACCAAATATCCAACCTTTATCTTGTTAAAATTCCATTTTTTTTTATATATCCCCTTTGAGCCAAGAATTTTTTTTGTTAATATTGCACCTTAACCTCTAATGATATATTTTCCTACCCTTTAACATGTTTAAGGAAGAAGAACATAGATGCAATACATATAGAAAAGGGAATGGTTGGTTCTGATTGTGAAAGCCCAAAAATTGAAAATAGGAAGAATCTTTCATATTCTTGAGTCCCATAATGGAGAAAGTGCTGAAAAAACCAATTTTGCAATAGGAGATTCTCGTTCAAGTGAAAATACTCCAGTACAATTTTCGGAAATTGACGTTTTTCTCACTCAAGCGAGAATGCATAAGACAAAATTGAGCCTTTTTTTATGTTTTATCATTTAGCCCATCAGCGCGACACAAAAAGCCACCTAACCCTAGTAAATTAGGTTAAGTAGGGGGCTAAGGCTCAACCCGAGGATGGAAGATTGAGAGAAAAACCACATTGAGTGAATGGTAACCCAATTGGGAGAATGGAAGGTGCTAGATGTATGCGTGACTAATTCTACCTCTGGGATTAAGAGTAATCTGCTCAAACTCTTATGTATTAAGTTGATATCTTATATATTAAAATATTCCGTTCTTGATTGATGATTGATATTATTGTTTTACTTATAAATTTTTCGTGATAGATTGAGAATCTTAAATCTGACCGAGAGGTATTTTTAGGGTTCAAACTTAAACAACAATACTTAACATATTTGAGTGCTAAAAATAGACTTGAAATGTTAATTGACATTAACATTTGAGTGTAATTCTAAGTTGTTTTTATAAGTATGCAAGAGATCGATACTTAGGAAACATTCTTAAGTATTTTATATACGAGAGATCGATATAAATGAATTTTCTACGAGGCATTAATTTCAATCAACTAATTTTTTTGTCTTTTTTTTATTGATCATTGCCAACACAACCAATTCAACACTCTTTTTATTATTCTTTTTCATATTTAATGATTATTATACTTGATAATTCATTATTTATTGTGAGATCGATATCCGTGTTTAGAGACAATTATTGCTCCTAACAACGCGTAGAGAGTCATCAATAGATTGAATTATAATTTGTTGAATAAAATTATGTGTAAAGGCCAGCATCAATGAGGGAATAAAATCCCAAACGTAGAGGTCACGAACTAGCATTTGAAATTTTGCAATTTGTGTACGCCAAAAAGTTACAGAATTTATTCATTTATGATATAATTACACACGAAGAGCTTTGTACCACAGAAAATAAAGCACTAGATGCAACCCCCAATGAATTCAAACTGTAAAAGTCGAGTATCAAACTTTAGCTTTTCTTTTTGTTACATTAAGGGATCCATGATCAGTAATAAACAAAAAGATTTATTAGAAATTATTGATGGAATATTCCATATTCACTCATTAAATTTTTTTAGCTGTTACAGTATTAAATACACATTTTTTGATGAGATGTTAAGTTAACTTTAGAATCACAATTTCACCGTTAAAATAACATAAATCTAATTTTGTCAAAAGAATAGAGGACCAAATTTTTAAAATAATGATAATAAAGGAATACGAGTATAGTTACAAAGTTGGTCCTCTAAAATAAAACACCAATCTTCTCGCTACTTTAAATCAGTTTTTATTAACAAAGTTGTAAAATTAAACCCTAGTGAATCCTCCTGCTGATTATCGGAGAAAATTATTAGAAACTAATTTCGATGCACTTTTATAAATTATCTTTTGAGGTAATTAATATAAAAATTAACAAGTTTTTCGTATATCATGCTATGATTTATGATCAAATGAAAGTATAAACTAAAACATGTTTTTTAGTTTTTACAAATTTTAAAAAAGAGTAATGCTTGTTTTTAACAGTTGAGTAATAAATCTTTTCCTTGTAGCACTTACCGTCAGCATCACCGGGAAGGCCTAGAACCACCGTTTTCATTAACTTCCGATGAAGGGAATTGCTGAAGATTTGGATCTGCAAAGTAAACAAATCCATTATCTGATCAAGGATTGGAATATTCAAAATCAGTGCACAACTTAATTAATTAACATCCACTTAAAATTGCTTCAACAAACATGATAAAATGAAAGAAAATAGTATAACCTACTTGTCTATTTGTGTTTTAGGGCACTAAAAAAAATCAGTGATTGCAACCTCATTCTAGTTCTACCTGAAGAACTTGGCTGAAGCTTGGTACATGGTATTTTCAGGTCCTTCACTTGTAGTATCTGGCAAAGCTTTGCATTTTCCTCCGTAAGTTCATCAATGAGTTGTTGCTGTTTCATAACCTAAATCCATAGTAATAATAATACTGATAGTTCATATTTGAGGTGACTCAACCATTCGAATAGTTCAATAAAAAGTATATGCTATAGATTGTGATGCATGTTGGCTTCAAATAAAAAGTTACCGTCTGAAGTAGCTTGTTCTCTGCCTGCATGAGTCCAACCTATAAAGCATCTCTGAATCAGAATTTCATAAACTTAGAACAAGCTCACAAAAAATGGATATCATTCAGATACACATTGATTAGGGAAACGATTGATAATGCTATCTTATATACAGCAAGCTCTTTCCACACAAGACCCTTAACCGAAGTAGTACTAGGTAGGAGGAGTCTTAAGTAGCATATAAGTGTTTTTATTTTAAGACTTCTCAACTTCAGCCTAAACCTCTTCTTTAAACAGTTAGTATAAACACATACAAAATGCAAATTGTCATTTCAAACAATTGCATGAACATAATGAGTATCTGAAAATCCACCCTATAAGGCATTTTGAAAGGTTCAGCAAGAATCAAGTCAGTGGAAAAAAATGCACAGCAGCATCTAACAATAATCATATATGAAAGTTTAGTGCATACAGCTTCATCAACTCCTCCTACTCCTTCCTTCCTTAGCATGAGTTGGATTTTAAATGTTTAATGCATAATTACATGAATCAACTTTAAGTCTAACTTAATTTTATAAAAGCAACTTGTTAGATTTGTATCCACTATATTATGAGATATTTGAACGATGAATTTTGTGGAAAGTTAATAACCTTCTTTGTTTTCCTGTCAAAGGTCGAACCAATTTTTGTAGGTTGAGACCCTACAAGACCTTGTGATAGTTGGTTGACTGGTTTATTTGCCAGCTGCATCACGCTTTCTTGAGAAATTTGATCAAATGATTTAGTTGCCTGCTGCATCATGCTTCCTGCAGATATTTGATCTGCTGATTTAGTTGCCAATTGGGCATTCTTTGAGGTTTCTGGCAAAGGCAATGCACCCTGATCAAATGGTAAACCGGGAATAAGTCCAGTCATCTTTGTCATTGATTCCTGGCAAATTCAAGATTTTATCATGAGATATATAAAAGGTAGAAAATAGAAGACAAAACTTTTTGAGACGAGAGAAATTCCACATACTACTACACCAGATTGAAGTGTATCCACCCCTGCTCTCATAGATATGCCTGCCAGTGAGTAAATGAAAAACTCAGCCATCAACTGAAGAATGTTTAGGGTTTATTCAAGCTCAGCAGTTGAGCCTACAACATCCAGAGGTTTTACGTAATTTGTGGCAACGTTTTCTGCTTCCAAATTTTTATTCTTTGGTGTATAATTCATATCATATGAATGTAAAAGTTACAATTTAGTTTGTTTAAAATGATTCTTTCTCCCACAGTGATCCAGAGGCATTAGATTTACCATTAGTAATTTAATTGCAGTACCAAATGGAGAAGGTTTGAAAGTCAATTTAAAGCAATAAATTGCTATTTATATGTATGATATATGATACAAGATATAAGACAACAGCAGAATCAACAAACACGTGAAAGCTTCTTCCTTAGTCCTAAGAGCAATTTCATCTGATCATAAAACATGTTGAGAAGGTGTATAACATACGAAAATTGCAGGTCCGTAAGTGGATAGTTTTAAGAATAAAACAGTAGAAATGATCTAAATTTTTTCAAAAATTTGTGAAATTTTCCAATATTGATAGAATGAACAGATAGCTCAAAAACACCCTACTTACAGTTACTACAACAAAGATCCCCCAGAAAAGGAAAATATGAATCAAACTAGAGAAAAAGGAACCTCATAACAGGGAATGCATATCATGCAATATAAAGCTGAGAGAAAAACCATAAGAAACACCTAATGCTGTAAAAATCAGATAAAGATGGAAGATATATTATTTGGCAGAAAATTGAGAAAAAGGAATAGATATGGCATACCAAGTCCAAAACCATGGCCAAAACCAATTCCATATCCAACCGCGCCCTGAGCACTCGAAGTTCCCAACATCCTAAGCTGTATAAAACATGAGAAAGAGATGTTTCTCCAAAAGCAACAGAAAAGAAAAGAAGGAGCAACATGGTAATGACAGCATAGTTCAAACAGAAAGGTGATGAATTATGTCTTACAGAAGTATTTGCTTGCTGGCTAACACTAGAAATTCCATCGGTTGCACCCTTGGTGATGCTCATTACTTTATCCAACATGGGCATTGTACCTTCACATATTGAGTACATACAAATGACAAAATTATAGTTTAGTAAGATTTCGCAAGTCTAAACAAATATGTCATGCATGCAGAAGAATCAACCATGAGTAAATACTAGTGTCTGTTGTGTTCTATTCTACAAAATCTATCTACAAAGTCATTCATTTATGACATTATTTGTGATTGGTTTAAAAGATCAACTATTTAATAGACATGCTTAAGAATACGAGCTCTTCATTGAGAATAGACATGCTTAAGAAAATAAGATACATATGAATATGATATATGAAAGTGTAGGGAAATTGGAAAAGCTAATACTGGGATTTTGGGGATCAGTTTTTGGCTTGAAGAAGCGTTTCCAATCCATGTGGTTCAGTGTATGTTTCAGAGAAAATGTAAGTAGCTAAATTTAAAGGGCTGATTCCAAAACCTCTAAGCACTTTACCCATCTTCAAAGTAAATGGATTCTCACTTCAAAGTACATTTATTTTCTTCTAAGAGTGTTGCATACATTTATCCTCAAACTTTCTCCTTTACTTTCTCATTAAAAAGTTGTTGGGTTTTTGAAGAAGGTGATCACATTAGAAATTCAATATGAAAAATGAAGCAAAATCATATAATGAGACTTTAGTTAGAATTATATATGTTGGATGTCATTGACGAGAAATTTAATATTATCCAAAAAAAATACTTATGTAAGAAGTGTTGTCTATCCATATATTTTTTTTACTCATATCATGCTATTATGGAATCTCTATCATGAAATTTCTTCAAAGACCTAACGAAACCCACATGCACTAAGTTAGTGATTTCTTAAATTATAAAAAAAAATATTTGAAAGGTAAAACAATTTCATTAATGACACAATATTTGAGAAATTCTACATTGTACAATGAGACACTTACCATTTGAATTAAATGACACAAGAAAAAGGATATATTTTGGTTAAATCTCCTCATAAAATAAGGTTGGTTATTTTCTCATTAAAAATCATTTAAATAAAACACACACAAAATCAAAATGCAATTTTTTATTTTGATTTTAATCAAATTTTTTTGATTTAATTTAGATCGATTATATGTTTTTTTATTAATACTATAAAATTGTTAAATATTTATTTATGAAAAAATTATTTAACATTTTTCAATGAAAAATGTCAAATAAAATGATATGTTATTAAGTTTGTATATATATTTTTAATGTTTATAATTTCAACTTTATATAATTTATAACAATAAATAATAAATATTTTTTTATTAGGTGTACATAAATTATATTTTTATTTTTCCCTTATAACAACCACATCATGTGATGTGGAAGAGAAAGAGGTTAGGTTTAATAATTGGGAATGCCTTGTTGTGGATGAGACCTATTGTCATATTGGTATGTGATGTGTTCTTTTGAATTTTATATTTTAAAATGTAAACTACTTTATTTTAAAAAAATTATATAAATATTAAATTTATATTCATTAAAAGAAATATAAAAATGCAAACACATAGACGCAATAATGTCTATGTTTTTGCTAATATTCATAAATAAATTGTATAATCTTATAGTTAAAACTATAGTAAAAACTTGTGATAGTATTTTGATAAGTATAAATACATTTTAAACAGAATATAAATATAACAGCATTCAAGAGACACCCTTATCTATACTTCATTCCAAAACTCATCATATAAGTCTTAATTTACTTTGTGAATCTCCCTTTGTGTAACTTTTACTCCAATATAAATGTTCTATAAGATCTATATTTTAATATTTTTTATTTAGTAATTGGCAAAAAAAAATGTATTTTTAAGACAAAAATTATCTTTTATTATGATTGGGATCCTTTGTTAGATATTAGTTTTTAGTTATTATTTTTAGATTTGTTTGATTTTCAACACCCATATTATAAATGTTGGAATAACTGTAGAAATAAGTGTACTCTATTCAACAGATTAGGTTTCATTCATAGCCCAACACTTCATGTAGCATCCAAAACAAACAAAAAAATAAAATCAATCACAATTAAACAAATTATTAAAGTCTATTAAATGTTGACCCCAATGAAAGTGCTATATTTCAACTATCTTTGCAACTAACACATTTCAATAAATTTTATAAATAATTGATGAATAATAATTAAAAAATAAACAAATAATTCAACATCAGGCCACGATGTTGTTGGGAAGATAGCAGATTTCCTTCATTATAAGATAAAAATCTAGATTTTATAAAATGTCTCCATTAAACTTTGCTTACATGAAATAAAAAATAAGGGCTAAGTTATAAAAATAAAAAAAATTATCTTAAAAATAAATATTTATATTAACAACTAAATAAAACATTAAAAGTATGAATATTTAAGACTCTTGCATTAGAGTAAAAATTACGAAAATATTTTAAAAGTGATATAGCATAATAAAATTCACAAAACTTAAATTATGACCTTATATAATAACTCAAAATAAAAATATCCTTAAAATGTTTAGTTTAACTTGAACATTTTATAATAAATATCTATTTTAGCGACATGTTCAAATTAGTTAAAAATAGACAGAATAGAATAAATCGACTCTAGGCTTGAATATTGAAAATGCAATCTATTTAATTAACTTGATACTTTTATTAATTTATCTTGTAGTTAATGTGTAAAACTTATTCTAATATATTATTTATCTACATGAAAATTATATAGCTTAAATGTTTAAAAAATCATAAACATGACAAATGTAATCTAAAATCCCATAAACATTACATATTTCAATTTTCTAATTACTTATTAAACTCAATTTTCACGCAACTTTTAACATGTTCATAATATTTTTTTCAAATATAAACAGATTTTGACGCCTGGAGCTTTGTAGATAAATCCAATTTGATGATACAAGTTTCACATCTTAAATTTATAAAAAAAAAATGCTCAAAATCAGATCTCAGAATTCACAATTCAAAACGATAACTATTTTGGAACAATCAAATTGATCCAAAATTAAACGATAAAAAACAAAATGTTTAAAAAAAAACAAACAAAGGATAGCCTATTATATTCTTTTCCATAAAAAATCTTTTACTTTTTTGCAATTAGGTTACAAACAACGAAACTATTTTTTAATCTCATTTTATCATAAAATATTTATATTGTAATCTCCAAAAATTTGTAAACCATGAAAGGCAGAGCAGTAGAGGTAGTGGAAGGAAAGAAAACCAAAAATGCAGGAGACCCTTTAACTTGCAAGAACTTGTGATTCTTCTATTATGATTACTAACCTACTTTTTTCTTTGTTTTCTTCGGCACTCAAAACATTCACTACACGGCAACTCATTTCTATTTCTACCTGAAGAACTTCCTTCAAATTTTCTAGATGGTACTTTCAGGTCCTCCATTAGTATACGCCTCAGTCTCTCATTTTCTTCCACAAGATCTTCAATGATTTTCTGGTGTTTCAAAACCTAAATCCACAAAAAAAAGATAGTTAAAATCATGAGTTTTTGTGGTCAGAAGATCAAATAATGATTGAGAATCTAAGCGTGCATAAAAATTACCATTTGAAGTATTATCTTTTCTGACTGCAGACGTCCAATCTACAATGTATCTTAGAATCAGAATTTCATATAATATTTTATTAACCGCAGAGAAAGTCATAAAAAGAGGAAAGGGGAACAATATAGACAAATGAACATTCTATCATTCACACGCATATTGATTGGGAAAACGATGATAATTATGTCCATCGTACACATTGTAGTTTTGAAAAACATTTCACAAACAAGACGACTTCTAATAAGATCATATTAATAATCTAATTGCAAGGAAATTGTGTAATAAAACGAAAATTAATATACCATCATCAATCACAAAGAAGCAAACAGAATTTAGCAATACCAAGACTCAGTAGTTTAACTAAAAAAGGATGCACACATGAAGAGGTAAAAAAATTGAATGTGTTTATACTCATACCTACAACTGCCGACCATATTTTTGCAGGCTCAAAACAAGTCTAATAATGTACAATGATTTTTTAATGTCGAGAGGATGCAAAATCAAAGATATCAACAATTTTGATATTTAATACAAAGAAAGGATAGATACATTATCAACGCGGGAGGTTCGATGTGAGTTTCAGGATATCAGGGTATCATGTCTGATCTAATTAAAAAACCTAGTCCATGATGTAGCATTCCCTGTTATGGCCCAAAACAATTAGATAGGAAGACACAAGGGTTTTTCTTTAATACCCATCATGTGAAAATAGACATCATGACCGAACCCTAGTCACTTCTAGTTTACCCCCCCCTCCACCCTTGTTACCACCAATGCAGTAGCAAGATAAAACCAACATTGCTACCACTGCAATAACCATTACCTCTATTACCACCATCTAACCATGGATAACCATGAGGTTTTTTAGGAATTTCACAAAATATTTTTTAATATTTCAGGAAACTAAGCACTTTTCAAAACATATTCAAGAATCACATTCACCCCAAGGGCCATAACTAAAGTAGCTTGGAGAGATTACTGGATTCCACCGAGGCAGCTTCAACTATATTATAGCCCCACCTTCCCCATCTTCATACTATCATACTATGTCTAGAGGTTTCCTAGTATTCCCACATAAAAAGAAGAAACACATTCATGGGATATAACTATCCAAATAGGCAAATTGTTCCTTTAGTCTACGTCTCATCTTTCAACACTCTACCATTACAGAATGCAAATTATTTCACTTCATCAACATGCAAGTAAAAATTATTAAAAATCAAGTCAATGGCTAGAATGATAGAAAGCATTGCATTTAATTGTGATTTATGAAAATGAGTGCATACTGCTTCATCAAGTCCTTCTCCTTCCCCCTTCAATACTGGATTTTGCAGGAAGTTGCTAATAACCTTCTCAGTTCGGCTTCCAAATGCAGAGTCAACTGCAGTGCTTCTTAACAGAGTATTTTCAAAATCTGTACCAATTTGCACAGGTCGGGACCCTGCCAGACCTTGAGATACTGGATCAGTTGATTTAGTTTCCAACGGCATCATGCTTCCAGCAGAACTTTGGTTTGTATTGACTGTATTTACGGCATTTTGCAAGGATGGTGGAAATGCAGCCTGATTAAGGGCTAAACTGGGACTAAGTCCGAACTTTGTCATCGTCTTCGTCACTACATCCTAGAAAATTCAAGATTTCGGCCATGAGATACAGAAAAGGGAAAAGAAGATGGTAATACTTTTGTTAGAAGAGAAAATTCACATACTACAAGACAAGATTGAATTTGATTCAAAACCCCTGGTTTCACAGCAAGACCTGACATAATAAAAACATAATAATTTAGCTACCAACCACAGCGTGCAAAATATGGAGAACCTCTGTCAACTAATATGATTAAACTGAAATGACCATTTCAAGTGACAAACATAATATGACCAATGATATATAGATGACAACTAAGTTTCAAGCATGATCAGCATTTGAGCCTACAGTGTCCTGAGATTTAGGAATATTGTAGCCATTTCTAGGGAGCATCAGCTGCCTCCACTTTCTTTTTCTTTAGTGTAAAATGCATGGTAGTGTATAACATTACACTGCATTTGTTCAATATAAATCCTTCTCTTGTGCATTGCATAATATATCATCAAACCTGAGAAGCAGCATTCGGTGAGCCATAGTTCCTTATAGTTTTAAAAATTAATTTCATAAGGCAAACGCTCCAAAGCTGCCTTCTAGGAAAGATTAAAATGTTGAAACACCAAACTTCCAGTTCCATATATGAATCATTTTGGGAACTACCAAGGAAAAATGTGGTAAAAAATTTGGAAAATATAAAAGTTAAACACATTGCCAATAGCAGCACTGCAGACAGAATAATAATTCAGAAAAGAACAGAATGACTCAAACATCACAAAAAATGGAACAGATGACATGAGCATCCAATGTAAAGGCTAAACAAGGGAATTCATGTAATGCACAAGCATAACTAAAATGTGATGACATAGAAATCACAAAAGGGTGAAACATTTACCAAAGAATTTATATAAAAAATGAACAGATATATGGCATACCAACTCCAAAACCATGACCAAAACCAACTCCACATCCAACACCCAGTTCAATGTTCTTAGCTCCCAATTTCCTCAACTGCATAAAATGCAACAAATAAATAGTCTATAATAATTAAAAAAAAGTAATATAGGTGATAAGTTGGATTAGAACAGCATTTATTTATGTAAACAGGAAAATAATGAATGTTGTCTTACAGAAGTATTAGCATGCCTACTAAGACCAGAAAATGCATCGGTCGCACCTCTGGTGGCACTCATTACTTGATTCAACATAGGAATTGCACCTAAATGGAATAATGAACAAGTGGTAAAAAATATTCACTGAATTTGACAAATATATAATCATAATCACCTTGGTGAAAGAGAATCAAATACCCAAATTTAAAGGGCGCCCAACGCCGATGCCGACTCCACAGCCGATACCAAAACCTGTAAACACTTGACCCACCTTCAAAGTAAATGGATTCTCTATTCGAATCTTATTTTTCTCGCCATTAACTCTCCCAATTTCCATTCCCCTATCACCTCTTCACCTCTTCACCTCTCCAACCCTAAACCAAAAACCCTTTTTCTTCCTAATTACAATTTATGAAAACCCTCTTTTTTCTTCTAAATATTTCTGTAAAAGTAATTTCTCAGTTAGTATCGGAATGTACATGTTTATTGAACATGTTCTCTCAATCGTATTTATACATTTCATTATTTATTTATTTTATTCAATCTTTCACTACTGAAATATTTAATTAGATTCCTCATTTAAACAACATAATAATGTAATTTTTTTATTAATTTATTCAACTTTAAAAATAGAATAATACAATCCTTTTATGTTAAATTTGATGTAGATAGATAGCTATATAAATTTCCATCCTACATCTACATTAATGTATACATAATAATAATAATAATAATAATATTTTATTTTTAATTATATTTTAAAATTATAAAAATTAAAAGAAATTATTCAAATACTAAAACTAACTATTTACATATTTTTTTAATTATCATATTAATATTTTTTTATCTTAAAACATATGAACTCACAATGTGATTTTTTTTCACTTGTTAAAATTTGTATCATACATAAAGTGAAATTTTCATCATTTATTTACTGACCATTATACAAGATTAACAGTATTTATTTATTATACTGATTATATTATAATATTTTAAGAAGTGAATTTTATTTAATATTTTATTAATAAAAGCCAATATTAAATAAAAAAATATTTGTATATGGATAAACACTAACAGCCGGATAATTTTGACTTACACCACACCAATATATTCGGTTCAATAAACAATTAAGAATCAAAATGCATGATAGATATATAGTGAAATTTTTATTGAACTTTTTTTATTATTATAATACCTGATAAAACTAAAGAAATGTCACAATCTGGTGGAAGATTGACTTAAAAAATTACATTAATTAGCTTAATAGGAATGAGACTAGATTAGCAACATTCTAAATAATGAAAAAAAATTCAGAATAACAATAAATAAGATAGTGATAAGCCTAAGAGATAAATAAGGAAAGTAACTTAAAACGAAACACGGAATTTATTACAAATTTATGAATTCCAATACACTGTGGGAATTGATGTGGGACTAGAATGAGAGGGAAGAAAGAGGTGGTGAGACTACAATCACAGCAAATGCATTGTTCTTGAGGTTGGGGAGAGGTACTGTCATAACATATCCATTCCTCACATAATCAATCCAAGAACAAACATGAACAGGTTTGTTTCCCTCATTGAATGTCACCTCCTGCACTGCAAACTCTTCCCACCTGCTTCCTCTCATCTCATACTTCAACTTCAGTTCCATTCCCTCACCTCTTGACCAACTTTCAACTTTGATTACCTTTGATGAACACTCTTTCACCATCACACAAAATTCTGAACCCAAATCACTCTCTAGCTTCCGTTCTGCTTCCTCAACACAAAGCATTGCCAACTCCCTCCCCATCTTTGCATCCTCGGTGATGATTTTGAACACCAAGCTCTGCACCCCGCTTTCACTTTCTGAACGGTTAACTAATGGAAGAGACTCCCAGTTTTTCATAGGAGGATGGTAAAATACGGGTCTCTGAATTTCTCCATGTTGGAGTGACATGTTATGGTGTATTTCGGCCCATTTTCCCAGAAAGTTTTCCACCAGGAAAACCTCTGCCAATAGCAGGCTGCAACTAATGCCAATAGTGTATCCTCCGCATTCAAAGTTTGTCACCTAAAAATAAACACACAGACACTCACAATCCATTAAAACCAACCAAAAAGAGACTAAAAATGCACAGAATGAAACAGAACTGGTTAACAAAAAGACAAAAACAAATAGTATATGTATGTAATGTAACATTTGCCTGAACATAACAAAGGGGAGAGAACTGAGGACACTGAGCATCAATTTCCTTCCAGAACACAAGCTCGGTCTTGAGATGTTGGTTTCTCTTGTTCAGCTCAAGAAAGTGTGACAAGCTTGTCGGGTAACATGCCTTTAACAGTCTAATGCCAGAATCATTGGCCACAATTTCGAACCCTGTGCCATCCATTCTCTGAAGGCGACCTGCAAGAAGAGGGTGATCCAACAGAACCCTGGCTAGTGACTCCACGATCCAACCAGCCATGTACCAACCATCATCACCCTCCTTCAAATTCTGGTAGCACAGAACTATTTGGTAGCATCCGTGAATGGAGTTTGTGTGCTCGTCACTGACCAAAACTTTGCGAACTCGGCGTGGCTCTGTCACCTTGAGCGGTGGCACGCTCATTATAGTCAAAATCTGCAACTCTGAGAGGCTCTGGCTTGGGGCGCTACCCTTCCCATGCACCTCCATTGTTTTGTTCTGTTTTTTGTTTTTTCAATGTATTGATCTTAACTGAGAGAGTGACCACAAATTTTGGAGCGTTGGTGCATTTATAAGGATGAGTTGCAGAAGAGGAGCAAAATTAAAAAAGTGCTACACCATCCACCATCCACCAAACACAAATCAATGCTTTATGATATACCACACTTTCTTTTAGGGGAAAAGTTTTGTTACCACTCATGCAGAGTGAATAACACTATTCAACAACCCTTTATAATAATATTATATAATATTTTTAATTAAAAATAAAAATAGTTAAAATATCAATTAATTTGTTTGTTAAGAGTGTGTTTTCACTTTCGGCTGTGTCAATTATCAGGTCATTGTTTAAAGATAATTGATGTTGCTCTTGAAATAAAAAATTAGTATATATGCAAGTTTGGATAAAACAGAAATAAATGCAATAATAAATTATACGAAATTATTCTAACTACGTTGTCTTTTCATTGCCCTCTATCCCAACCAACATTCTAACATCCTATTTAATATGAAAATGTTTAGTTAACATTCTACATAGACTTACTACAGACGTGATATTGGGTGAGGATGTGGCAGTGGAGTTTATTGTAATTTTGATGGGAGTGATGACACTAAGGGCAATGGGAGTGATATGGCACTGAGGGAAGTTTTGTAAAAGTGTAAGCATTTAAGTGCGGGTGCGAAAGCGGGAGAGTTTCGAACAAAAGGGAAAAAGAAGCGCGGCCTCGTTGTCGGAGGGAGGGAGAAAAAGGAGTAGAACAACGAAGCAGAAACCGAAAACGTCTTTCTTGTGCGGTCGTCGTTGCTTGTTTGTTTGTTGTTTAAGTGCTCAACGCTATTGGCTTCACTCATCAATCAGAACTGTTAGTGAAGCACAAACCAAACTTTTGTCGGTGTAGGGTGTTTGAAATCAGGAAAACGTCTTTGTTATGCGGTCGCCAATGCTTCTTTATTTGTTGTTGAAGTGTTCATCGTGATGGATGATTCTGTGTTATTAGATTGGGTTTGAATAAATTTTATAGGGTGTCTACTTCGATGTTGCGAAAATAGAATTTTTATGGATTTAGGGTGTTGTGTGTAAAGAAATATGCAATTGTTTTGCAATGCAAGATGCAATCCCTGAAATTTTTGAGCAGGTACCAACATTTTTTGACTAGGGTGTCCAGTTTTCTTTTTGAATGGATGGGCCTGACAATGTTAAGGTCATGCCCTTTTATTGTGTTATTGTCTGCATTCTATTCTTATGGGTTCACGTATGAAAGGATTGTGGGTTAGATTGTCAAGCTTGAGTGCAGTCACTCAACTTTTGAGCAGGTAACCAATTTTTTTTCACTTGGGTGTCCAGTTTTGATTTTGAATGTAAGGGTTGGGCAATGTTAAGGTAGTGTCATTTTCTTGTGTTGTTGTGTGCATTGTATGGTTTTGGGTTCATTATGAAATAATTGTAGGTTGGATTGTCATGTTTGAGTGCAACCCTTGAATTCGTGAGCAGGTAACCAGGTTTTTTCACTTGGTGTCCATTTTTTATTTTGAATGCATGGGCTAGCCAATGTTAAGGCAGTGCCTTTTTCATGTGTTGTTGTGAGCAATGTATGATTTTGGGTTCATGTATGAAATAATTGTGGGTTGGATTGTCATGTTTGAGTGCAACCCCTGAATTCGTGAGTAGGTAATCAAATTTTTCCACTTGAGTGTCCAATTTTGATTTTGAATGCATGGGTTGGCCAATGTTAAGGCAATGCCCTTTTCTTGTGTTTTTGTGAGCAATGTATGGTTCTGGGTCCATGTATGAAATAATTGTGGTTTGAATTGTCATGTTTGAGTGCAACCCCTCAATTTTTTAGGAGGTAACCATATTTTTTCACTTAGGTGTCCAATTTTGAATTTGAATTCATGGTCTGGTCAATGTTAAGGCAATGCCCTTTTCTTGTGTTGTTGTGTGCATTGTATTGTTGTGGGTTCATGTGTGAAATAATTGTGGGTTGAATTGTCATGTTTGAGTGCAACTCCTCAATTTGTCAATAGGTAACCATAATTCTTTTTTATGCCTTACTGAATGGAACGAAGTACCAAAATTAATTATGAAATTGTTCATTGCTTTCAGGTTTGACATGACAAGGACTACAATCGAAGTTCATGAATCAAAATGTCATGAGTATGTTTTTGTCAATATTTATGTGAATTGGTTTTATTGATTTTCTTAATCGAGTTATTTTGGTTGTGTTAATTGGTTAGTTATTTGTTGTGGTATTTAGGTTGCAGTGCGACACTGTTGTAGAACAAAGTATTTGGGGGTTATCAATAACATGCTAACGGAGGAATGAAAAAGTTGTATTCAAGCAACCTCATTTGTATGACTGATGTCGTTGGGTGAGATAGTGAAAACTAGTACGATAGTATTGAGGGAGCTATGTTTGATATGGGTTGAGAGGAGGGGAGATTTTTTCTTATAAGGTCTGTATTTGTTCCATTTACAACCGTCAACCGACCACCACCAGCAAAACCGTCCACCGTCCAACGACGACCACTAACGAAACACCACCACGAACGGAACCCCACCCACACCTTGCACCTCCGACAACCGCACACCTCCAACGCTTGCGAACCTCCGACAATCGCGCACCTCCAACTTTTGCGAACCTCCGACAACTGCGCACCTCCAACGATCGCACACCTTCTACCACCGTGCACCTCCGACCACTTCTAAGGTACTCCCTCAACTCAAAACAAATAACTCACCTCCTCTCCTCCCCCATATTTATCATCCCTCTCATATTTATTCATCACTCACCACACTTGAAGTAACCCATCGAACATTGTATGAATCTGTTTTTATGCAAATGGAATCTTATGCGTGAGAATCTCATGTGGAGGGAATATCTGCAACTGCATAGCTCGGGCTGATATGACAAATAAGATAATTGATGAAGGGTAATATGGTAAAACCAAATATTTTCTCACCAAATCTTCACAACCTAGAGTCCTTATCCACTTTCTTCGCCTTTTCTCTCTCTCTCTAATACCCATAAACACCTAGATGTAAACATGATGTTTCCTTCGTTTTCAATCTAGATAAACAGTAATACTCGGATACAAAGAGAGACATAGAGTAATTGTGGACTATAGTAAGGTGTTAAAGAATTAGAAAATAAAAAATAAACGCTGGTATTTATTCAATTAAAGGATATTTGTAACATTATTCAATTGTTATTTTTTTTTTATTATATATTGGCTTTCATGTCATTGTCATTGCATATTAGTTATGATTTTTTTCTCTTTATGGAATGGTTAATTGTTAGAGGACTTTTAAAATTGAACACCAACAAATAATTGGTACTTTATTTAGAGTAGACCACATAGATAACCTACTTCACTCCTATTTATTACATGTAAGTTAGAAAGATACATGTATTTTATTTACAAAAATTAAACAACAATATTAAATGTATAACATATAAATTCAACTAATTGTTTATGTAAATTATTACACATGTGTATTTATTTATTAATTTATACATATAACTTACATAACAGCGAGCCAGAATAAAAATATGATAATATTTAGTAGTATTGATGTTTGCGTAGGAAATACGTACTATATATATAATATAATATAAAAAGATTTTGGGTGATATTTTTTTGGGAAATATCTAATATTAGGATGTGATAGCACACAATATAAATATTTCTGTGCGACAGTACTTTCTTTTAACCATAATTATATAATGTGCTTATAAATAATTTAAAAATACACTTTTTATCATTTATCTCAGTTATTTTCTATTCTAGACTATAAAATTACAACAACTATTTTGAAGGAAAAAATATATAATTATTAGTAATTCAAATAGTATTATAAATTTCTAAAATTCCAAAAGTATCTTGTAGCAGTTGACAAACATAATATTATCATAACTTGTGATTGAATGAAGTAAAAACTTAATAACACACTCTTATTTTGAAAACTTAAAAAACATTTACAGTGTTGGTTTTCAAAAGATGTTCCCCACCACTAGTTTGTATGGTGCAAGGTTGAACACTACACACCCCTATCTCCCTCCACAACCGTAATGCTTATGGCGTAGCTGCTACCGCTCTCAACATATCACAACATCTATGGCTACAACAACCTCGTCATTTGTCTTCCTCAAATCTCACACCTCACCGTTTTGTCTCACCAAAACATTGTTCACGAACATTGATGGGTTTGGACATGGAATTGGAACCCGCAGAGGTTACAGAGTCATAAAGGCTCAATCTCAATCTGATGTACCGAAGGAACAAGTTGTGATCGTGGGTGCTGGGATAGCAGGCCTTGCCACTGCTCTCTCCCTTCACAGGTTACAATTCCAGCACTCTTCATAGCCACGATCTTGTTTATTCACTGTGATGATCTAACGTTTCATTTGTGCATCAGGCTTGGAGTTCGGTCCCTGGTGCTGGAGCAGGCAGAGTCACTTCGAACCGGTGGAACCTCTCTCACCCTTTTCAAAAACGGATGGAGGGTACTCGATGCAATTGGAGTGGCTAATGATCTCAGAACTCAGTTCTTAGAAATTCAAGGGTAAATGGATGAACACATGAACACCCTTTTGAAAAACTTGATCTTTTTTAATCTGTATACCAGCTGAGCTTGATCTGGTTACACTATCAGCTGTACAGGATGGTGGTGAAGTCCGAGGATGGAAGGGAACTACGCGCCTTCAATTTCAAGCAAGAGGATGAAAGGTACGTTCAGTGGTGTGTGGATATGATGATGAAGTATGCTTCACTGGGCATGGTTTGGGATGATTAGCAGATAATCATGCTTTGTACAAATAACATTGGAAATTGATGCTTATATGTGTGTATGAAACAACATTTGTTAGTAAAGGCTAGTCTCCAACAGGATATCAGGACAATCAAAAGAAATGAAATAAACTTATTTCCTAGATCAAAACTAACTTATATAAGCTAATTTCTTTTAAGAAAATACACTGAAGATAAAAAAAAAAACTCAATTGTCATTTTCTCTTACAATTTTGTAATTGTCATCAAGCACTGGTTATTATGATAAGGCAGTAAGTTTTGGTGAGGACAAATATTAAGTCATGAAATGCAGTCAAGAGGTACGTGCAGTGGAGAGGAGAGTGCTTTTGGAAACCTTGGCTGGTGAGCTACCACTGAATACCATTCAATATTCTTCACAATTAGCAAGGATTGAAGCCACTCCAAATGGGGATACCTTGTTGGAACTTGTGGATGGCTCTAAGTTGCTTGCAAAGGTTAGTCATGGTGATATAACTATTACTAAATTTCTAGCTGCGGGCATCATTCATCATCACATGTTTAGTTAATGAAATGATTGGCTATATAATTGAAATCTTAGTGTTACAGAGTCCAAAGAATTACTAAATGATGCCCATTATGAATAGAAAATCGATTTAATCTCTAAATAGACTGTGATAGGGTGCGATGGAATTCGATCACCAATAGCTAAGTGGATGGGATTTCCCGAGCCCAAGTACGTTGGTCACTGTGCTTTCCGTGGACTTGCGTCTTATTCTGATGGACAACCTTTTGGACCAAGAGTGAATTATATCTACGGAAGAGGGTTGCGCGCCGGCTTTGTTCCTGTTTCTCCGACCAAAGTTTACTGGTTCATCTGCTTCAATAGTCCTTCTCCAGGTTGTTATTATGAACAAAACGCATGGTTAAATTAAGTCAGTGACTTTGTAGTCGCAACTTGCATGATATACCATAAAATCTCATGAAAAAATTATCGATGGCAGGTCCAAAAATAACCGACTCATTGGTGCTGAAGAACCAAGCTAAGGAACTGGTGAAGGATTGGCCTTCGGAGCTATTGAACATAGTGGATTGTACGCCGGATGATACTGTGATCAAGACTCCATTGGTAGACAGGTGGCTTTGGCCAGCCATAAGTCCAGGTGCTTCTGCAGGAAGAGTTGTGGTGGTTGGAGATGCATGGCATCCAATGACCCCAAATCTTGGGCAAGGAGCTTGTTGTGCACTGGAAGACTCAGTGGTTCTTGCTAAAAAGCTTGCCAGAGCAATCAAGTCTGAAGACCCATCTGTGGAAGAAGCTTTCAGGTCCTATGGCACTGAAAGATGGCCCCGTGTATTTCCACTAACCATACGTGCAAACCTTGTGGGTTCCGCTTTGCAGTGGGAGAACCCACTGGTGTGTTCTGTTAGGAACAATATTGTCATACCTAAACTAGTCAGGCTCGGGCCATTGTTAGAGCATACAAATTTTACATGTGAGAGTCTATAAAGAAGAAAAGCATGGCTGCCAATGGCAACCACATTGAAAGATGCTTCATTTCTCTTCAATCTGTGTGCCTGAATATATATATATATATACACACTGCATTGAATGGGTATAAAAAGATAGATGTTTGCGTTCATTATTCAAAAGGTTACAATCACAGCATTTATCCAATCTTAAATAAGTACATTAAATCTGCGAACTCCTCCCTTATTATTTTACCTAATATGATTGGCTTGCCAAAAACAAAATCCAGTGTACTTTTACCAATTAATACAGATTTAATAGTGGAAACACTCGACATCTTTGTTATTGGGAAATAATTCCTCTGATACCATAAAACAGTGACACTAACAACAGATGCATTCCGAAATTAACATTAATCTGTATCACTAAATTTCTCTGGCATAGCAATCATGTTAACTCGCACTTCTATTATTTTCTTTCAGAAAACCAATTGCATAATAAATTTGTATATAATCTCTATAATCTGCTCTCCGCTTAAATCAGGAGGATTCAACAAATTCGTGTAATAATAAAGTGAAAATTGAAGAGGGTTGAGGATGAATAAGCGTACAAGCAATCTACTGATAGACAATCTAATAATAAGCAGAGCAATTCAGGTTTTCTTCGTCGTTGCGGAGAGTCTGGAGAAAAGTCAAGAAAAGACGGAGACCCATTTCTTATGCAGGCGTTGACCAGAGTCTGAAATAGAAATCTGCAACGGATGGGTAAAAATTAGAGAGTGTTGGTGGGAAGAGGAAAGGGAGAGAAGGGTGAGATTGAAAAGAGGTAACCTTTAGTTATGATGTGGTGGAGACGTGGGAGCGGAGAAGAACCAGAGAACGACGGCGCATAAGAGAACGAGGAGAGGGATGAGATGGACAGCGTGTTGTGCTGATCTGAGACGAGAGAGGTGTCTCTGGGCAACGTCGGAGAGGGGATCGTACGTGGGTAGGTGTTGGTCGGTGTCCATGTCCAAGTCCAAGGATGGTTTCTTACGCCAAACACTACCACTACCACTCCACGACCTCTGCATAGGTTAAGGTTGTGTTGTCTTGTGTTGTGTTGCGTTGCTTAGCGCAGGGGAATACAAATAACCCAACAAAGGGCGATGCTATCCTTTCACATCACTTCTCCAATTCGCTCTTAGCTTCTTTCTCTCTCCTTCTTATGTCACACTTGCGTAAACCCTTTCTCATTTTTTTTTTTCTCTTCCACTGTCAAACTGTATTTTTCTTGGTGCCGGCGTTTAATATGTGTATATACATACGGACTCTGTTGCCTATACAATACCAATATTTTCATAATATGTTTTACTACATTTTAAATATTTTTATTGTCAACTTTCAATGTATGAGATAAATTTGTGCTGAAAATATTATTTAAAAAATGCAGGGAATTATAGACTTCAAACACTTTAAAGAAACAGGTTTTGCGAATCGCGGAACTGAATGGGATAAGGTCGAAATACATATAAAAAATGAAGTCTTAATTTTTTCTCTCTAATGTTTTCGTACTTTTACATTCGGATCAAAATTAATTTTGTGCTTGAAATAATTAGTTTTGGAAAGATTGAGATATTTTGTACTTTCCATTAAAATTTTATACGATTTATTTATTTTAGTATACATCTTTAATTTGAAGACTACTGTTGAAGATAATGAATGATGAAGGTGTTGAGACGAAAAGTTTGGGTGAGAGTGAAATATATAAATATATATAGTTTATGTGGACAGGGTGGGTAGGTTTGAAAGAGTGATGGAATGGATAGAAAAAAAGTGTGAGAGCTGAAGTGCATGAGTTTCATATGCAAAATAAGAAGCAGAAGCCAAGATACTCAGTTGTTGAGCAGTGATGGGGAATGGTAATATGAGGGTGAAGAGTGGCATCAGATAAAGCAAATGAGAAACAGATACGTGTGGGGGTGAAGAATGCCCTCACTTGTTGCTTTTCAGCACTTCACAATGTGCGTTACCCACTCAACAACACACCTTTTGTCTTTTTCATAAAAATGATACACATTGCAAAACAAAAACATGTTTCCGTTGCCGGGACTTGAACCCGGGTCTTTCGGGTGAGAGCCGAATATCCTGACCAACTAGACTACAACGGATTTCTGATTCTCTTACGCACATTTCTTTATTTATATATATATATATATATATATATATATTTATTCGCTTATCTCTTTTAGGAAAGTGAAATTAATTGACGCTGCATACGTGATATTTGGTGAGAATGTGACACTGGCTCTATATTATAATGTATGACTCGTAACACGCAAAATTGGTTACCCGTGTCTCTAAGTGATTACTTATGTGATGCACACAAAACTGGTTACCTGTGTGTATAAGTGGTTATTTATGTGACGTTTATGCCCACCCACTCTTCATGAAAAAAAATCAATTGTTTTTTAATAAGAACCATATATTACATCAATTAAATGGCTTAACCGGTGTAATAACCCTACTAGAACTACCCAATCACAAGTTCCTCCGCATATACTAGCTCACGCAAAACTGGTTACCTATGTGTTTGTAAGTGGTTACCTATGTGACATTTATGGTCACCCACTCTTTATGAAAAAATATCAATTTTTTTTAATAAAAACAATATATTACATCGGTTAGATAGCTTAACCGATGTAATAACCCAACCAGAGCTAGTTACCCGTGTGTATGTAAGTGGTTACCTATGTGACGTTTATGACTCACTCACTCTTTATGAAAAAAAATTCAATTTTTTTTAATATGGATCATATATTACATCGGTTAGATGACTTAATCGATGTAATAATGGTCATTCTGAGTAAACAAAAATATATTACACTGGTTGTTTCTAAGAACCGATGTAATATATTCTTTTTTTTACCCTATTATGAAGCTCACGCTGCTCATTCGCGCACAATCTCTCTCTGTCACGTCATTGTCACGTCTGCAGCATCAAATATGTGTCATGTGCATAGGTGTCAATGTGTAGAGGGTGTGGGACTCTTATCTTTCTCTAGTTACAAAATAAAGTAGAAAGGAAAGAGAAGGAAGTTGTTACAGGGAAGTATAGGCAATAAGCTAAAGAGTTCAGCGTTCTACATTCTGTCTTCTCAAAAGTATGAATACATTTATCTATATTTGTTTTATCTCTTAGTGTGTGTTTGGATTGGGGAGTGGATGTGTAATGATTTGAGGGAGTGGATGTGAGAAGAAAATGTGAAGAAAGTGAGGTTGTTTGGATTGGAGTATGTTAAAGTGAATGTGTGAGGAAAGTTTATGGAAATTTGTGAGTGTTATGATGGTTGCGAGAGAGTTTTTTTTTAAAAAAAAATTGTTAAATGTTACTATACAAATTTATCCATGTCTATTAAATTTTTTTAATAATGAAATGAGTTATTTTTTTTAGAAATAAACAATTTTCACATATTTCGTAGATTTAAAAATTAAAATTAGAAACTAAATATATATTAAATATAAATATATATAATTTAAAAATTATAATTAAAAAAAAATGTATTTAACAAATTAAATAAAAATAAAACTTCAAATAATTTCTTAAAATATTAAACATGCGTTATAAAATTAAAAAATAAATCAGATCTAATATAAATAAAAGATAATATTTTTTATTATTAAAAATCATATAATAATAAAAAATAAATAAAATACTAAAAACAATATAAGGTAATTAACAATAAAAAATAATTTCATAAAATACTATTATCAAATAAATTACAAACTCATAAACTTAATAATTATAAAAAATAAATTAATATAAACACAACAACAAATTAAATAAAAAGAGAACTTAAAATAATTTCTTAAAATATTAAATATATACTATAAAATTAGAAAAAAAAAAATCACATCTTATCTAAAAAATAATGTTTTTTAATATTAAAAGTCCTTATACATTATTAATATTAAAAATCCTTATAAATGAATGAGGGTAAATTCGTAAATAACAAATGCTGATGTAGTTTTCCCTCTACCTCTCTCCATTTTGAGGGTATTTACTGTTTAAAGGTATATTCTCTTCTTCTCTTCCCTACCAAAACCTGAATCCAAATCATTTATATCTTCTCACTTCTTTCCTTGTGAACATTACATCTATTAAAGCAAACAAAGTCTTACTCTTATTTTTTCTTCTCATAATAACTTTTGTTTAGCCCTTGTTAATCATCCATACTCTTTTTATTTAGTTAGAGAGCTTTTTAAATGGAGAAGTATATATATGTAGGATTTGATTGTGAAGTTGGAAAGTGATAGGTTAATCTGATTTAGATTATGGAGGTTATGTAAAAGGGAAGAAGATGCATAAGAAATAAGAAAATGATTAGGATTAAGAAGGACTTGGTAAACAATTAGACATGGAGATGGATCCCTGTCTAGAGAGATTAACAGTTAAGGCTTTAGCCCTGCTAGTGTACAATTTCTTTACATTGGAGCTTTGATCTTGCATTAACCTGGCCAAGCTTCTCTTAGCATTGGCTCTGAAGGGACAGTTCGAAGCCAGGAACCCATCCACCAAATGCAAGTAAGCCTCCAAGTCGTGACAACACGCCATGTCCGCATCCGGTTTAAGGTACGGCGACATCTTCGTGTGCACGCGCAGCTCAGTTCCCACGTGCGAGTATGCCAGCGGTGTCTTCTCCTCCAACACACCCCCTCCCACGTTCCGTATTTTCTGCTCAAGCTCCTCGCTCACGAAGATCCCAGGCACGCGTGTAATCACGTCCTGCGAGTTCACAATCCGTAGAACCTTCACGTTCTTCGCCGTCAACCGCTCTCCGAAGGCCTTGTTTCCCACGCGCGGCCCACCGAAGGAAAAAACAGCCACGGGTGGAACTCCGGCGCAGCACGTGCTTATCTCATCGGCCACCAATAAGGCCAGCGTGGCACCCAGGCTGTGTCCGGTGACGGTAATGCTCAACTCTTCGTCTCTGTAGAGATTCACGAGTCTCTTCACTTCCTCCACAACGGACTCGGACAGACTCGCCACGTGTGCTCCTTTGGTCTTGTAGAGACTCATGAACCCACACTCCACTTTGGGCTTTCCTTGCCCTCCGGGAAGGTCTACCAATTGGGCCCGGAGATTCTCGGCCCATTCCATACACGTGGAGGTTCCGCGGAGAGAGATAACGATGTCTCTCCTTCCCATCCGTGCGATCTCTCTTCTGTCTTCGCAAACGGCCACGTATCCGACCCAGCTCGACCGCTGGCTCATCCACCCAAGATCCGGGGCCACGTCATCCACCCATTTGGGCAACCCGATCGATGACGTGGCATAGAGGCTTTTCGTCACTCTGTACGACCTATCCGGAAGCGCCACGTGGCGAGGATGTGGCGGCTCTTCGGTTGACATGGCTGGGTCCGAGTGAAAGGCCTGATACGCGGCTTGGACGAATTCGCCGTAGCGCACGACTTCTCGCCGGAGATTTTCGTCCAGAGGATCCAGCATCCCTTTCCAGTCGTTGCTGCCGTGGTACTCTCTCCACCGCCCGCCGAGGATGTTCCTCGGGGAGTACTCCGCCGTCATGGAGAGCAGCCGCTGGAGGCGATTGAGGTGGCGCGGGGACATTTCTTCGTTTGCCTTCATCTCCGGCCAGAGCCTGGCCAAGTTGAGCCCTTCTAGAAAGCTTCTTCCTTTCTTTTCCTTCGGGTGGTTGATGATTGGTTGGTGCGGGTGTTGTGGGTGGTGGTGGATTTGGGTGGGTGGGGCGACGGGCATCTGGGTCTCGAGGAGCTTGTCGAGGTTGGCGAGGTGCAAGCGAGTTGACTCGGTGGTGACAAAGGGCTTCTGAAAGGTTGAGGATGAGGAGGCTTGGCATCTGTAGCTGAAGCTGGGGCACCTTATGGCCTGGAACTTGTGAAGGTTGTGGGCTGGTACGGTGGAGCTGATCTGCATCATGGTGAATTGATTGAAAGGAAATTTTTTGTTTTTGTTGGTGAAATGAATGAAGGATTATTGAGCAGATAGATGAAGAGAGCTTGAAGAAGGAGATGCTGCAAATTGAATGGATCAAGTCATAGAAGAGGTGTATTTAAAGAGGTGGTAGTTGGTCGTTGCAAAATTGCCATTGCATCATCTTATAATTACGGGGATACCCAATTCCGTTATTATTTTACCCGCTTTTAATCCCCACTCAATTCCTTTTGAGACCTTTCAAGGAATAATAGTATTAAACAAAGGGAAATGACATCATAGGAGAAGAAAATAATAAAAAAAAAACAATTTCCCACCCGTGAGATCTTTTGTAAAATTTGATTCTACTGTTCTTTTTAATTTATGAAAAATAATTCTATTTTTTGTTATTATAAGTATTTATAAAAAGTTATCCAAATTTAATTGTATTTATACTGTTATTTATTTATAAATAAAGACATAATAATTCATTAACTTTTATTGTAGCAAACTGGAAGACCACACTTAAATAATAATTAATCTTTTCTAATTGATTGATAATGCAAAAGTTTAATTTTATTAAGAAGTTTTTACAGCAGAGATAGGTCTTAAAGCAAAAGATTACGACAATGATGAAAAGTTATTATGACATGAATGATACATGTATTAATGAGGAGTTTAATTTTAAGTTTGTATTTTTCTTTTGTTTTTAATTCTTACTAATAAATACGCGTAAGAAAAAGAAAGGTTTATACTGAAGCGTGTATGGGAAAATTTTGAATGTGAAAAGTGCATTAGATTTTTATGTTTTGGGAAGGGAAGCTGAGAAAGCAGTAGTTTAGTCGCATTCCATAAAAGTCTGCTGCCACGGCGTGACGTGCTTCTCACTCGCTTTGTCCTGAAATGACCAATTTGTCCCTGGAAAGGAAAACAAAATATAATAACATTATCTCATCGTAGAATTTGATTTGGAATTATAGACGGTTTGACTCGTAAAATCATAGATCTTACTATTATTAACAAATGTAATAAATATTGTCAACTTCCCAAGGTCAAAATTATAAGATGGCTTATTTTTTAATTATTATTATTATTATTAATTTTATTTTTTTTTATTTTGTTGTTGGAAATCTTACATCGAATTAGAGAAAATTTCATAATATATAAATCGATTTTATATTATTATTATTATTATTAATATTAATTTTATCTTCTCTTATTTTGTTGTAAGAAATCTCACATCAACTATAGAAAATGACATTTCATAGTGTATATAAGTGGTGCAAACTTCACCTTATAAGTCGATTTAATAAAGTTGACTTAGATTTAGAGTCCACCTTTTAATATGATATCAGAGTTATTTAAAGTCTATCATGAAAGTTTGTTGTGTTTATCGACTCGTTATTGAACTTTTATCGGGTCATTTATAAATATATAAGTGGGTGTAAATTTTACCTTAAGTGAATTTTATAAGATTGAATTAAACTTAAAATTACTGTAGGTCTTTTGATCTGATGAGTGCATGATTTTTGAGAGACAACTTTTTTTTTTTTATAATAAATGAGATTTAGAGAAGAATTTAAATATTAATTAGTAAATTATACAATTTTAATGAGAGTTGAAAACAATATAAAATATTAATGTTGTCATGTGAGTGTCCAACATGTGGTCAGTTTCATTTATTAGATCAGCAATAACATGTCCCTAAAATATTGAGAAGGCTTTTGATACCCGGCAATAGTCAAGAAATGTTACTTTGGTGAGACTAAGGAGAACAAGTCATTAATGTTGTTTGATTTTGGCTCAAGTGTGAGCATGAAAGTTTGATAATATGGGTTTGACAGTTAACATATTTTCAAAAGCTAGGAAGCATGCAAAATGTATATGTTAAGACACAGATATTCCAATGTTGGACGTTTGGCAAAGCATTTTGATCCCGCAATGTGGCACTAAAGGAGTTTGAACATTGAATAAGCAACAAAATAGAACAAGTCTGGTCAAGTCAAATACTTGTTTGGGAACAAAACAAAGAAAACCTCGTTGGCCTTAGATACACATAGGTGGTCTGCTCTGTCTTTACCAGTTCAATTCTGAGAAGTAAATTACTGCATTGTTTTGCATAGCATTTAAGTGTCTCAGCAATGCTTGGACCTTATGATAATGCCGCCGGATGCTTTGTTGAATTCATGGTCTTATGTCAGACACCTTGCTTTTATTTCATACAGATATGGATACTCAATTTTATATACATATTCATCATAATATTCAAATCTAAATATATTAACTTATAATTAAAATATAAAATATTAATATATTTAAACTTAAATATATTTTTCATTTTTATATTATAATACAAAATTAATTTTCGTTACTTTAAACTACTTATATCATTTTTATTTTATATAATGAAGAAAAATATATATTTAATCGATATATTTCAATAATTTTACTCAATGAAAATTTTTGTAAAATCTTGCCATGTTTCCACTTCTAAACGGGTATAAAACAAAAGTATTGATGAAACTAAAGTGTAAAGAAAAAATTTTTTTTTATCAAAAAAAAATTAATAAATAAATTGAACCACTTAAGGGATGATCTAATCCTTATACAAAATATTTATTAAAAAACTCTTACTCCCTTCCTAAAATGATCTGCTGAACATACAAAATCATAATTACAAGCAAAAAACGCATACATAAGAGGTCAAATAGTCATCCTCATACAAGTCCCCGGATTCAAACACCAATCAGAAAAAGAGAACATCTTATAACGAGATTTAGCATAGATCCAAGACCAAACCTTAACTTAAACCATTACAAATATTTCAGACGCATCAGTCTTTCTCCTATTAAAAATGACATTGTTCCTGTGTTTCCAAATTTCACACCAATTCAAATAACTCCCAAGACCAATTCAAATAACTCCCAAAAATCATTAATTAGACCAGAAAAGATTTCATAGTCCGAACTAACTAAAATTTAACATAAGGTCGGAATGAATATGAATGAGAGACACTACACAGAGCCACTCAAAGCGTAGAGAACATGCTGCACGTGATTTCATTAACGTAGCAAAACCTGTAAAATAGACACTTTTTCCCACACCGAGGCATGGCACTACACAATGAAGATAATCATCAACACTGCACTACAATAAAAAGCTTGGGACATATAAAGCAACAACAGATTTTCTTTCAATAACATGAGTTGAAATATATGTATACCCCACCCCATCATCACTTTTATAGGAAGTGGAAGAACCACTCAAAGGGCCACTAATCATACTGCAAAAAGCTATGGTAATCATTTTTATAATAGTATATTCAAATTATTGACGTATGGAAATATTGTCAAACACTTAATAATTTCACATAAAATCAGTATATAATTCTATTGTTTTATTGTTGTGCTAATATTTTTCATTTCATGTTTTTGTTGTTTTTCACTGCTCATTTTTCGGCTTGCTACATTAATGGATGGAATTAATACTTTGGTATTCTTCTTCTCATATTTTTTGTAGGTACAAGTTTTTATCTCTATCATGTTAAGAACATATATAAAGTGCCACACACGCATTATCTGTAATTTAAATTTTACAAAAAATTAAAATTATCAAAGAATTTTATTTTTATCGCTACTAAAAAATGATTTTTAACATAAGTTATTTTCATTTTAGATGATTTATGTTACATGTAAATCTCACGCATGCAAAAAAGTGTAATATCGTTGACCAAAATCCATTATAATATAATATGCAAATATTATGAGTACGAATATTATTCTCAGATAATTTAAAATATATATTATTATATTATTTTAAATTATCTGAAAAATAAAATTATATACTCTTACGAAGTAATTATTGTGAAGTTATTAAAAAAACAAAAATATCATGTGCAATAAAAAATTCAGGAAGTGTCCTAATGCTTTATTTGAATTAAAGATGAGATGTGTGGAGTTTGAGAGTGATAAAATTGTGAAGAAAGGGAGATTGTTTTTATTATTGTAGGTAAAGTAAATTTGTGAGAAAAAATTAATGAAGTTTGTGAGTGATGTGATGAATGTGAAAGATTTTTTTTAAAATGTTATATATTGTCCTTAAAAATAATTGAAAAATGAAATAAGAGATATTTCTGTGTAGATTTTAATTAATTTAAATTTTGTACATTATTTTCGGTATTGTTAAATAATTATTTTTGAAAAAATATGAGTGATTTAAAACATAAAAAATTGTCATAAAAATAAATGTTTTAATTATAAATTAGATTTTAATATTAAAAATTGTAAAAAAAACGTTTTAAAAATAATTTAAAATGCATTAAAAATAAATAATCTAAAAAACCTATGATTATCAACTAAAAAATTTAATTAATTATGAGACACATATAAATATTGACATAATTATTATCAATTAAAAACATAAAAATATTAATTATAAGCATGTTATTTTTAGATATTCCCCTGCCTAGTACGCTTACGAGGAAACAAACAAAATTTATAATTCTAATTGATATTAGAAACTGTTTCAATCAATTGCTATTCTTTTATTCACAGATTATTTTAGGTAACAACATGAATGGTTAATGTTATTACATTTGAGAATTTGAAAATCAAACCTTTAATCAAGTGTATGTTTAAGACATGTAATTATTTCTCAAAAGTTAATAATATATAGTTAACTATCCTTTCTTTTTGGTTTTATATCTTAAAAAATTTAAGCATATCCTATTTAAGATTGTTAAGAAATTAAATGATAAAAAGTGGATTTTAAATCTAATTTAAATTTATAAAATCAATTTATAATATAGGATTGTATATACTATGAAATGTGATTATTATTATTTCTAATTTCCAAACTTACGGGTTATGAAAAGAGTGTCATTTTACATAGTTTTACGAAAGTGATTAAATAAATGCTTGGTTTTGTTTATAAATCAAGTTATCGATAATTGTATAAAACACATGCAAGCTGAATATGCATGTAATCTTGTTTAAGTTTAGAAAAAATAAACAATCATTCTTCAGAGTTTTATATATGCAGCTCTTACAGCCACTACAATATTGTCAGACACCTAATAATTCTAGCATGGAATCAATATGATAATCATTTATTTATTGAAAGTTGGTTTTATGTGACACGTTTTGTGGAACTGACAAGTTTTCATCACTTTAGTTGTTGTCACCTATTATAATTTCAGGCTCTGTTTTTATTTGCCCTTTCGGGCACACTATCCTTAATTTCTGTCCCATCACATGGCATGCATAATTAATTTATTTTCTTTTGGAATTTGAGGTGACATTTTATGTAGTACTAAAAGAAAAAATATTAGGGTAAAATGTTTGCTTACTCTTGTTGTAAGATGCAGTGGCTGGCCTCTGTGCCATATATATATATAAAGACAAAAGACTAAAAGCAAAATGCCCTTTAAATCTTTCCTTCTTTTTCCAAATCTTTTAAACGTGTAGTACATTATTTTGTTGGCACATACAGTCTACTTTTAGTGGATTTTATTTCTTTCTTTTAATCATTTATCTCATTTAACATCATCTATGGTGCTGAATATTCTATATTGGTATTCGGCTCAAACAAAAGACTTGGCTTTCCAATACCACAAGATAAATTTATGTTTAATATTATTAATCAAAGAAATTAATTATTTTTCAAGTAAGGTTAAGAGAGTATTAGATTTTTATGGGTTTGGGATTAATGCAAAATGTATAAACAAGTGTAGTTTATTTAGTGCGGTTTTGCGCTCAACCATTTTCGTTAAAAATACGGTGACATTTTTATAATTAAGCTCATTTTCAAGTGTGCGGCTATTAGTAAAGTCGTACTTGTAAATCAAGCGTTTGGATTTATAAGGGCGGCTACCGCCCTTGTAAATCAAAACACTTTGATTTACGAATGCGGTTTTACAAATAGTCGCCTTCTTAAAATCTTTTTAATCCTAATTTAGAAATGCGTCACTTACGTTTTGATACTCTTTTTTCTCTCGCGCTTCGTTTCTTTTATGTGCTTTCTCCATTCTTTTTTTCTTCTCTTTTTTTTCATTGTCTTTGCTGTTGCCGCCTTGCTCCGTCATATATTTGCATTTCATTAGGAAATTTTTATTTTCGTTTTTTGGACTTCCATTGGGATGAAATACGAAAATGTATGATAGGAATGCACCAAGAGATTGAAAGAAATGCAAAAAATAATGACCATGTTATTCGGAAAATAACTTTGATTAGAAACCTAATCAACAGTGACGAGGAAAGAAACCCTAACGATTCTCATAAATGCGGCTATGTAAATAGCCGCATTTATAAATCGAATTTACGAATGCGGCTATATAGCCGCCTTCTTATCTCTTCAATTTACAAATGCGTGCTCATCAAATACGGTTATATAGCCACCCTTATAAATGTAAAATAGTCACACTCGTTTTGCTTTTCTGCACCAGTGGATAATCCTTCTGACAGAAAAAAGACTTGTACAAAAATTATTATAAATAAATAAGGATTTCAAAGTTAAAAGGTAATGATTCTCTTACTATAATATTTGTGACCTAAACATATTTATTATTAACTTGAACATATTTATTGATAACTTGAGCGTCATGTATATGAGACAAAAAAAAATCAAAAACACTAAAAAAATAAGATTTTTTGATAAAAAAATCTGAAATTATAAGAATATCATTTATAAAAAATAGATGATAGTTTTAATAGAGAAGAAAACTTCAAGTTAGTATTTTAATTTGATTAATATACAAATGGTCATGGTCAGAAATCTCACTACACGGATAGTTAAAAGTTGGTGTAATAGATAACTATATATGAAGCAAGTTGTTTATATGCACGTGATCTTGGTTAAGTATAAAAAAGGTATTAATGTTGGGAATTTAATATAAGCATGAGAAAAGTTTTGGTAGTTTGGTGGAGCAGTATGATATTATAGATGTTCCGCGGAAGAGAATATTAAGTTTGATGTCAAACACCGTGTATCCCATTGGGTTGAGTACGGAAGGAAGGAAAAATGTTCACACAGGGAGAGTATAATAGTAGCAACAATTTGTGTGTTGTTTTAGAAAATTATGGGTAGTGACAAGGACAAATGAAAACTTCATTGATAATGAGAGTTGATTAAAGAATGAAATTGAAAAGTCAGCTAAGTAAATGTGTTTATGGTTGAGTGAATTAATGTCATAATTTAGTATCTAATATTTGACATCCCTGCGCCATGATCCAGAGAGGGAGCATATATTATATTCATCTCTTTCCACCAAAAAGCACTTCGATTGCATCAATTTAACATAACCATCTTATTTAAAATTTTGGTTTCCTTACCAATGAGATCCTTTTCGATATTCTATTTTATAGAGATATTTGAAAGTGTTATGAGATTGGGTGATTTTGGAGATGGTGATCGGATAATGTTACTTCCAGGAAGATAGGAACTAGAGAACTATTAAAGTCTTTAAGATAGGACCTAGAGAACTATTAAAGTCTTTGTCTTATTCTTTTGGTCGGTCGGGCAGGTTGTTGGGTGTTTGTCTGGGATCTTTCTTGTTTTCGTGCTTCTCCTTCGGCTCTCAGTCTTGGGTGAACACCGAAGGGGTACTTGCAGAACACACTCCGACGCTCAAGTTAGTAAAGCAGGTAATCTCCGACGCTCAAGTTAGTAAAACGGGTGATCGGTATTCATGTAGGTGCACAGTAATAAATGACGTACATTTCTCCTTGGAATGTGTGTTATTTATATTATTTTAATGGGTTTACCTTATTGGGTTTGATTAGTGGAATAAATCTCATAACTTATGGGTGTATTAACTAATCCTTAATGACGAATTAGCTTCACTGACCTTAGTTTGAGCGTTAATGGATGTATGTGTCGGCCGACCAGACCGACCGTGGCGATTTGACCGGATCTTCAGTCTCGCCCATACCAATATAGATAATTTTTTTGTACCTGAGTACAAGAAGCATAAAATAATATAGAGTGTATAAAGAATATAGTGAAAATGTATTAGGGAGTAATTGCCTATTTATAGTATGTAGTTTATCTGGATTGTATTTTACCACTTTATGAGACATAAATGAGTTTAATAGCAGTATCGTGTAATAAAATAAAGTATTAAAGAATTACATTAATTGTGTGATAATATGTTTCATTGTGATAAAATTTAAGTGTGCAAATTAAGATAGTAAAGTGGAAATAATCCTGTAGAACATGTGTACATAACTACAAATTATGTTAGGAAATAAGTGTGAACCTTTGGAAACCGTCCACAAAACTTTCATTCTACTATCAGAATACGCTTAAATGCTAACTTGAACTTGGACGGCACACAGAAAGAAAGAAATAAACATATTTTTTTACACAAACATCCAATTCATACACTATTATTATTATTATATATTAATCATTTTTTCTTTTTCCTGTGATTTTACAATTTTACTACTCTAAAAAATAATTAAATTTCTAATAAATATAATTTATTTTAATTTTAATTTTAAGCATATGAATTTGTTAAGTATATTTTTTTTCTTCGTGGTTTGACTAGACTGATTTGAAAGTTTTTCTTTTTTTTAAGCTGCATATTTATAATAATTTATTTATATAGTTTAAATTTTTTTAAGTATTTACCTTGATAAAAATATTTGTTGCATTTTTGTGAATGTGGATTTTGACCAAACTCAACAATTATTAGTTTATTATATCATGTATCCTAGTGAACATTGTGATATATTTAATTTTTATTCAAGCTCGGGAATGTATGACTATAAGAATTTATAATGTACTTATTTTATTTTATTCCAAGGTTTTGGAGAAAATACTTCAACCAAATATTTTATGTTCTAATTTTAGTTGTTGTTAAATATTTTCTGGTGGTAAATAAAGCAACACATTTCTAAATTTTGATTGACAATGATTTTCATACAAAGGGGTGTGTGTATGTGTATATTGATGTAGATTTCTTATCATTAAGATCTCCAATGATTTCAACATTTGTATAATGTTCTAATATTGGATAAAGTTCCTCATAGCACAAACACATTTTAGATATGTCCTTAAGATACCTAAAAGTCCATTTAATTGCATTTCAATGATCTTTTCGAACTTTTGACATGTATTTGTTTACGACTCCATTAACATGAGTTATACCTGACCTCGTGCACATCATTACATACAAGCTTCAAAATCTCAAGGAATGAGAAACTATTAACATTTTATCCATTTTCTCTATGGAGGAGGCACATTACTTCTTAGTCTCAATTTGAAATTATTAGTCAATGGTTGACTTATTAGCTTGACATTCTTTATATGACCTCTTAATCACTTGGTCAATATACTTCACCTAGAAAAATCATATTTTTTTTTGTAATTTTTTGTCTCTCTTAATATGCATGTCAATAATATGATGATTTAGTCATAACTTTTTCATATCAAAAGACTTGAAAAATCCTTCATTCAAGTGTGTTTTTTTTTTTTTATCTTTGATGCATCTTTCCCAACCACGAACATGTGGTTTATATAAAATAGTAGTGCAACAAAATCTTCTTCACAAACACATCTTCACTTAGACTTAGAACATTTAATTTTACTCTATTTTGAACTATAATTGTTAATTAATCCATTATTTTAATTAGAAATTACCTAATTGAGTTTATTTTGGTTTTAACTACAATTATTGTTTAATCTCAAATTTGTAATATAGTAGACGATTTAATTTTTATTACAACAGATTGTCTTATGAATTTATTTTATGATTTTCCTGTATCTCTTTCCTTAATAGTATTACAAAATAATATCCTTCTTCATATGGATTCAAATATATACACATGCCAAAAAACAAAACATCGAAAAATAGAAAATTACATCTACTTATTGGGGAGTTCAATCGCCTATAACATCAGCCATTATAGTGCACTCAAAAATCAAGTACCTACAAAATAACTCATATTCAATACTCATGAAAAAACTCAACTAACATACATACATAAACATTTGACTATACTTTTGGAAGACACATGCTTCGAATTTGAACCAAAGATCTGCACCTATCATACTACCTTCACTCGGTTATCTCTCCACACAATTGCACAAATACAGGAACTAAGTCTTTTGATATGACTTGTCACACCAATTATCTTTAAAACCATAGACTCGGTCATACAAATCTCCACTAACTCTCACCACTTGATCATTTTCATCTTTATGATTCCAATATAACAGTAGAGTAAAAGTATCTCCTCTTAGACGAATCTTTAATTCAATGCATATTCTAAACAATCTCAACATTGTATTTTCTTTCCTAAAAATGTTATGTCTTAATCACACTTCAACATGGTTCATACTTCATCCTACACATCAATAAACTATACAATCATACAAAAATTAACTCTTTTAACATACTAGAAATTCTAAAAATAATCAAAATTTATATATGCAGATCAGGCAATTCTCGCTCAACGAGTCTTAGGCTCGCCCAACGACCAAGTCGTAGGACCAAATTTTCTTAGTGAAAAAACCATGAGAACCAAATTCTCCCAACAAGTATGGCTCACTCATTGGCTAATTCTCAGATATTTAATCCTCTGAATTTTGCCTAGCGATCAAACCATTAAGACCAAATTTGCCCAACAAACACGACTAACAACCAACCCACTAAGACCAAATTCACACAACAACCAATGTTCTTGGGTTTTTAATTCTCTAAATTTCGTTCAACAAGAACAACACTTGTCTAACGGAGTATGCATAATTTGGAGAATTTTGAAATTGATTCAAGTGTTTCAAACTAGGTTTTCAGATAATTTCTTACTAGTTTAGAAAGTTATAATCTCAATTGTACCTATATGGACAAAGAGAGACCTAGATAGTACTTGAAACTGGTTGTACAATTGTTGATGTGTTGGTTTCCTCCTTAATCTTTTCTTCAAGTCTCATCCTTTTGTTATTGGTGCTCGGTCAGGGTGGACCTAAAAAAGGTACTCCTGCTCAAATAAGTATTATGTGTAAAGAGTGTATATTGTAAAGTTGATTAAAGCGTACCTTACACCTCCGCAGAGGATTTTATTTATAGTGTTGGTTATGGGTCCTTGCCATGATGGGTCATATATCAGTTATTGACTGATAAGCATCGTGATCCCTGATTATTTGGGAGGTATATTGGTATATCTAGAGAATATTTGTAACATCTTTTAGTTAACCAATATTTAGCTATTTGTCAGAAATATTTCCCGCCTATTTCGGGATATGAAGGTGACTCATTAAGTGCTATTTTAAATGTCATTACTATTATTTATTGTGTGACTTGAGGTGTTCTTTGACTCGATCGTCGATCACTAGGCCCGAAACTGGCTCGTTCGGTACCATTCGATACACCAACTTTAATCGCTTGATCTTATTTATAATTTTACAACTACTCAAGTACTCATACATGCAATTCTAACATTTCAAGCATCCAAACATTTCACATCACCTATCTACTCAAAACACGTCTATTCCACTCAAAGTTTAATCTTTGTAAGAAATTTCAACAAAGTGATCAAATCACTTTCACAATCATATCTTATAACCTATAAGTACTACTGGGACTCAATTATAGCTTCCCTTACCTTATTGGATGAATGAGTACCAAAAAGAAGTTCCAATTATAAAGATAACCTAACATGCATCACATAGTTATGATCAATGATCTAAACACATCTCTAAGACCTGAACTAACAAACACTAATCTAGGAGCCACGAATACCATATGCAAAATATGTTTATCTAAGTAAATAAATAAAATAAAAATTAGAAAAATTGAGTAGTCTTAAAATGTTCACTTTCAGGAGTCAAAAGTGATATCTGATTGTCAATCAAATTAAGGATGAGGTCAAATTTTTAGAAAGAATATAGAAGAATTAAGAAAAAAATATTTTTAAAAAATAATTATTATTTTAAAATAAACCTAAATAATTTTAATAATAAAATATTCATATATCATTTTAATTATAACATTCATAATCTAAAATTATTTTCAACGTCTTTACATTTCCTTAAAAAAACCATCCTAAAAAATTTACTTACTAAAAATGAACTAAGAATAATTTTATTTATAGTTGCCTCTATTTCCAACATAAAATCACCATATTTAACATCTCACAACAATTACGCCAAAGTAATTCATAAATATATATATATATATATATATATACATATATATATATATTAAAAAAAAAACTTTTACAAAAGTAGGTCGTAAAGTAGATAAAAGATTTTGAAAAACAATTTTCGTATGCCACAAAATAGTATTAGTTTCTTATGGGTCCATAACTTTTTATTGTTGGAATGTGGACGTATGAATCTAATGAAATATGAAAGTGACTTATCAAGGTTATTTGGTAAATAGTTTGATGTTAATGACTTAAATTAAAAAAATACACTAAGGTAATAATCTCTTCATTTATGGAAATAAGTCCGAATTTTGCTGTAGTGAATATTTCATTTATCTTATTGATATTATACTATATTTTGTCCATCTTTGTACTATTCGAATTTTCCCATTAATTAGAATGACTAATCACATGTTTACTGATAAAGTATTAGAGGCATATATTTTAAGTAAGATTCAATAGACATTTTACACTTCATATTTAAGTTCATAAAGTTTATAATTAACTTAAATATGTGATATTTATGGTATAATTCTGACTTATAAAACTAACTTTTGGAAATCAAACTCAACCTTTAAAGAAGACATAAATGGCTGAAATTATAAATAAATATTTCAAGTCATCACATGGGTAGATAAGTCATTAAATTTTTTAAAACCTTTTTTTTCAAGAAAAATAATTAAAATAAATAGAAATTAATCAAACATAAACATATTCTACTACAACATCTCATAATTTTGTGATTTTTTTTCAAAATGTCAATGCTGATTTTTTTTCTTTCTAAATAACATATTATTCAAAACATTTATCTAAATAGCATGTTTTAGAATTTCGTATCATAAAAAAGTATATTAGAATTGTGTTTCTGGAAAATTCAATTTTTCACATTCATTTTGATTTTTTTTAAATTTAAATGTTAAGAAACATATTTTTTAAGAAGTTGTTTTTTGATAAATTTTGTATAAACTATTAAACTAATTAGTTATTATTAACTAAACAATTAATATATTATTATTATTATTAATAATTTTATGAATTTATTTATCTACTCTGTATTTATTATTGACTATATTTTATAATTTGAATTTGTGGATTTTTCTTGTCATCTTAATTAATAATATTTTAATATTCATTTTATATTTCAATTTCAATTATACCAATCCTGAAAAGATATGCTAATAGTTCAATAAATAAATACATATTTGCAACATTAACTTAAATCACTAATCTAAGTTATAACTTAAATTTTTTATTTTATTATCAAACAATTTTCTCACCATTAAATCACAATGCTGTAAAAGAAAACATTTTTTCAACAATATTTTATACTTTCAAAAAATTAAATTTGTTTAAAAAAAATGAAAATTTATGTGGTTTCCATTAATCGAATTTTGTTGTTGAACACGTATCTGGGCTTTTCGTGGCATTGTTCACACTCACTAACCATATCCCTACACACCTTTTCACACTGTTCTTCTCTGTCCCCATTTGGCACCCATAATGGGGTTCCAGAGTAGCCCCACACGCCACAAATTAAAACATAGTGCGTCTTTATTAGTATCTTTTACAACAAATTTTGCCCCTTTTCTGCACAAGTTTAAAATTTATGTTTTGTATGATATAAAATATGAAATAAATGAAACAACAGATCACAACTTATGCTACAACTCATTGTTAGCATACATGTATGTTTCCAATCAGTATGGTAGGTAATAAATTGGCGAGTGGGCACTTCTTCACTCACACTCACCAAGAGCACCGGATCAAGGAGGATTCTTCACTTTATTGTAGGCTAAACACAAAATATTAATAATTTGTATATAATCTAAAATACTACATATATTTTTAAGTAAGAAATTTAGGGAAACTAAAGTTCTCACATATAGTAAAGATGAGTAAAATAAATAATATATAAGTAAAATAATTTATTGTAATGCCGAGTTATAAGATTATGAGATCATGTAATGCACTATCAAGTATTAAAATAACGAGATCACTTAGTGTATTGTCGAGTATTAAAATAATGAGTCTAGTAGTATGTTATCAAAGATCGCGATGAGGATGTCCTATAATGTACTATCCAAAGTGTTTGAGATGTCCATGTCTTGTAGTGTATTACTCGAGTGTTCGAGATGTCGAGATCCAACTCGACATCATGACATCTCGGTAATATACAATAATCATCTTGTAATAAGGATAAAAGACTTAATAATGCAATTAACAATAAATACATAATAAACAACCTACAAATAATTAATTAATAGTACTTTGAGCTAGTTAAATCTAACATAGTTATCCATGCAATATAGAGAATAAATGTTTTGTGAATGTTTCGTAATAAATGAAATACTTGTTTTAATTAATTAGGGTTACTCATATTTTCTGGGAAGAGAATACGTGTCCTGATAAGTTGACTAATTTAAAATTTATTCATAGAGAATCATTTCATTGGTATAATAGACTTTCATCTAGTCTGTTCTTAGAATTATTTATGAATAGGTATAATCTACATTTATATCGTTTTTGTTAACATATGAGTTTTGGTCTAGTCTTTCCATATATTTTATATATTTTTTTTCTTTTTTTAATAATAATATTTTATTTCATTTGATGACAGATGATTGTTGAAACTTGAAGTGTCAACCTAGCTGGATATCAAGATGCATAGTGATAGCTAACATGAAAGTTTTTATATAAAAAAAATAAAATACCATCAATATAAATAAAATAAACACAAAAATAAAAATATTTTTTTTAACTATATACATAATACTCGAACCAATAACTAACTTCAATGTTAGAATATAATTGTAGCTAGTCTAACTGAAAATCCAAAAACCGAAGATACAAATAGAATACCCAGTACCAAAATCCCAAATACTTAAAAGCTTAAAAGAGTGTGCAAAGAAAAATCTGGACACTAGTGGAATTTTACTGAAACACTTATAAACGTTTTAAGATTTTGAGTTTTTCTCATTACCTTAACCTAATATTTCTTTACAAAATAAAAAATATATATTTTCTTAAAACAAAGCCCAACAGACTAATAATTACTTATACAACAAGTTTATAGGTTTGCAGAAAAAGATTTAAATGGTAGTTAGAGTTCTTGTATAGAAACATATAAGCAATAAATAACCTATTTCAAATATGACTATGAATATGTTTTAACAAATTTATCTCCAAAATCTTTTATGAAATAAATAATTTTTTTTAACCAGTTAAATTTAACTTATAAATAAATTAGAAGAAAAAGTTTAGAAAAGTTAAATATTTGTTTGTAAATTAGATTATGAACAAGATTTTAATTTACAAATAAAATGATAATAATACTTTTTTTTTAATTCTTTTTCTTAAAAAACTTTATCGAGAACTAGTCTAAACAAACATACTCGAGTTTTGTGTTACTTAAGAGTATATAAAATTATCAGAGCAAAATAAATTATTTATCTTTTGTGAAATTTATAATGTTACATTTGTATATACGTGTATATTTATATTTGGATCTTGAACAAATACCACCATACTAAATCAAGAAAACGCGTTTTGATTTAATTTTAAAAATTGTATCATTGAAACTGGTAACACTTAAAATATGATTAATATTAATTTCTTTTTTTATGGACAATGTTGCTTATAATATAAACAATGCTTATATAAACAATGTTATATCATTTGTTTCACTGTAAGTAACATTATTTAATTTAAACTTATAAACAAACGTATTGATTGAATATCCAAATCTAATCTTGAGAGTGCATGACGTTTGTTATTAAATTTAAATATATTAAAATAAAATATTTGTAATAAATCTATTTTTAAAAAATTATATATATGTAAATAATAATGTGAATGAAATACATATATATATATATATATAATTTCTTTTATTATCTAATTTATATACATTATATTTTTTTTACCTCTAAAAAAAATATTTTTTAAAATCAATTATTTTCTGACGGTTTTATTTAAATGAAACTATATTAAAATTATTAATTTGATCCTTAGACTAGGTATAAACATTAAGTTAAAAGAGGCTACCTATATTTTTAAGAAAATATATTGATAAACATTAAGCTAAAAGAGGTTAAATATATGTTTTAAAAATATATTAAAGAATCATTTTGAAAATTTTTAATTGAATTTTAGCTAATGATAAAAAGTTTTTGTCTAAACTAATAATAACAAAATTTATGAATCATTAAAGACGCTATGTTTAAAGTATTACCCGCTTTAATACAAGTTAAAAAAAATTAGAGGTTTATAAACTATATTTAACTTAATTTATTGTTAATTGTGAGGCATGTCATATTGGAATGAAATACAGTTATATTTATTACGAACTACATTTAACCTCATAATTAAGTGTGAAACTTTTACTACGTACTGAAATAATTTGTAATTATATTTATTATTTACTCTACAGACATAAATATAAAAAAACTCCAAGGTAAATATTTAAAAAATAACAAGCTGCATTTTTGTTCTCTTTTGAAACTAAAGACAATTTGACCTGCTTGTAATAAAGAACACAACCATTCTATTATTATAGTCAATCTAACAGTGAGAATTTATAAAGTCTTGGATTCTAACCTCATTATTATTTTTGTATATATAGAGAAAAGCATCATCATTAATAATTTTTCTAAAATTTTAAGTATGATCATAAATGAAGATAATTGTTGAAAGGAAATAAGAAGTGAAAATTGTATGTGTTATGTGGATGAGAGGCAGCACAAGTGCTTAGATTTTAAGATTGCATCAAGAACAGTGTTTTTCCGCTTGAATCGAAGCAGGCACAGAGTATGAAAGTGTTGAACCTCAAAATAATAAGCTTCTTATCCTTTTGAAATAAATACAACTTTTGTCGTTTTGGGCTTAATCAGACCGTTTCATGGATGGTTTTTTTGGATTGTATAAAAGAAGTTGGGCTAGGAATTCGATGGGCCATTCGTTCCTGTTTTAGAAAGAAGTCTAGCCCTATTATCACCTTGCGCCGTGGACCGTGATAAGCCCCTCCCATCTCCTCCGCCAGATCTCATCATCGCCGCCGTTGAAGTTCTCCCTGGCATTCTGTTTCCGTCTCTTGTTCTCGTAATCTCTCTCTCTCTCTCTCTCTCTCTCTCTCTCTCTTCATTCCACTGTTGAACTATAGCAGTGATAACCTTTGTTACTAGTTTTGGTGTATTTGGTTCGTTTGATTTAAGTGTTTGAGATTACAACGGTGTCTGTGTATCACTACTGTATGCATAAAGTGGATCTCCTCTTGTTCAGGTTGAAGCTCGATAAGGACGGTCAACATGTGCCGACAGAATTCTCTGGTGCACCATTCCGGTGAAGAAGAAATTGCGGCTGACGAGAGTCTTCTGGTTTATTGCAAGCCTGTTGAACTGTACAATATTCTCTACCGCCGCGGTCTTCAAAATGTAAAACAATTAAGGCATTTGTCTTGCTGTATTGAATTTGTCCTGTGTTTTGATTTTGCCAATTTTTAAGTTGCACTTCGATTTTTCATTATTAGAATGTTCCATCAAGGCCAAAGTCGTTTACTAGCTTGTGCATGCGTGTGTGCCTATGTTTTCTTTTTTTATGTTTGGCTCGTTGGAAACTGCATTTTTCAAGCTACGGTTAAAAGTTTTTTAACAATGTTATGAGCTGGTTTTGCTCGGAATCCAATTGAATATCCTTAGGAGAAACCGATGTACAATTTGTATGATACTTCAGCACATAAAAGAGTCTTATATTTGTTGTTGGACATACCTCCTCCGTATTTGAAAGTTGTTATTGAATTAACTTAGATTCCAACATTTGTTTTCAGAATTTTTTTTTTCAAAGTTTGATTGGTTCTACTTCATAATTGATTTCTCTTGCAGCCTTCCTTTCTTAGCAGATGTTTGCGGTATAAAATAACAGCAAGGCAGAAAAGGAGGTAATTATTCCTTCCTATCACTGTATATATGTATAATTTTATCAAGGGTTTAATATCTTTTCGGTTCCTAAACCTTTTCAAATTTTTTCTTTTAGTGCCTAAACTAATTTTTTAGTTTGGTCCCTATACTTTTCCTCTGTTAATAGTTTTAGTTACTACTATCAAGTGACTTAAACTCTATGATGGCAGTGTAGTGACTTGTCACGTCTTCAAAGAGTCTAATGAGATAGTCATGTGTATTTTTTTGGTAATTGTGAATGGTTAAAGCTTCCCTATACATTTTGACTATTAGCAAAGCTTGATTTTTTAGGGAAAATTTACAATTATTAGCCTGCACTAAAGGCATCCAGTGCCTGAACTAAAAGAGAATGTGCAACTCTAAGGGTAAGCACTTCCCTAAAGGGTCAGCACCTTGACCGGAAAGAGGCTGGCTCCTACCACTGGCCCTGCTTTTGTTGCCTTTGGCTTCACTAGCAAATGGTTATTACTCTATTGCTGACACAAGTTAATCTTTTAATTGTATTATATTTTTTTCTTTTCTGTGCAAGTCAACTTCAATAGTGTAGGGATTTAAATTTTTAAAGGTACAGGCTTTGTTTTCATTGTTTCGGCTGGTGGATTGGTGTCTAGTTTAATTTTAGCAATATACAGTTGTATCTTTATTAAAATTTACATTTAACAACTGGTTAGTTGTACAAATCTTCCTGAATAACAATTAATGTAATAAGGACTTCATATAAATTATGCTTTATCTCTTAGTTTTGCTGTGTTGGGTGCAATTGAAAATACTCTATGTGCTTTCTGTTTTATAGGTTGAGAGCAGGAATTGTTATTTTCAATTATAGGGACCGCTACAACATGCTTCAAAAGACAGAAGGTACAGCATATTATACAACACAAGGTTCAACATTGCATCTTACTCTTGCTGTCCTATCCTTGTATTGTTTTGAGAAGAGCAATCAAACTAGTTGTCAACTTGTCATAATTTTTTTATGGCTAAAAGCTTTTGACTGCAGAATTGCATCTAGCTACAATTTGGAAGAATAAGATTTTTGACAATTCTGCATCTTTGATATATTTTACTTAAAAAAGAATTTTAACATCACTGAGGCATTTCCAATCTCTTTTTGAATACAGTGACTGAAGACTTTTCTTGCCCGTTTTGCTTGATGCAGTGTGGAAGCTTTAAGGTACGAACTGTGAGTTGTACTACATTGTGTTCTTTCCATTTATAATTTAATAATTAGGAGAATTATTGTCCCTCTTCTCTGTTTTAGAAGTTTGGTGAAAACTGTGAAGACCATCATTCTTGAAAAATATATTGAAGTTATTTGATGTAATGATTCTATTCTTTGAATGTTAAATGTAATATTGTTTTGAGGTGGTAAAAAAATTAATATGTACATATTGGTTGGATATACTTGGGGTCTTTAATATTTTTTGCATGTCTAAATGTGCTATTTTTTTCTGGATAACATTTTTCCAATTTAAGTTAAAATCTGCCATGGCAACTTAATGATGCTTTTTTTCCACACTTCTTTTGGCCATATATTATTGTGTTCAAAATTTTACAATAAAATTAAATGAACTTTTCAAAAAGTTTTGCATATTCATAGCTAATATAATTTCCCAGTTTCATAGTTATTGCTCAGTATTTATTTATAGTATTCTCCTTGGCAATTTTATCAATCTCAGTTTATATGTGCAGGGTTTGCGACTTCATCTATGTTCATCACATGATCTATTCAACTTTGAGTTCTGGGTTAGCAGTTGTAACTAAAGTTAGCTTTAACATACTGATCCTTCTGAATGGCTTTGAATTTGTTCTTTTTATAATTTTGTAGGTTACTGAAGATTACCAAGCAGTGAACGTTTCAGTAAAAATTGATATATTGAGATCAGAGGTCAGAACCTTGTTTAAATTTGATTTGTCGTAAATGGTTTATTTTTCTTAGTGATTGTAAATTGTTCACTAGATATTTTGTTGTTCCAATTATCAAAAGCGTCTCATTTGGTGCTATTAGCAACAACAACAAAAAAATGCTCTTTTAGATCTAGCCCAATGATAGAGTTGTTTGTCTCAAATAGAGTAAACTTGACTGAGGCCTTCACTTTCTGATGGATTCATAAAATGATTATCCTATTGAATGTTGTCTCTGTCTGTGATGATAGCCAAGAAAAGTGCTGTTGGATTCCTTAGCTTGATTGCAGCTGTTGAGTTTATCTTGGTTATCTTTTGTACTAATGGTGGATGTAAAATTGGTCACGTATTTGAGTAACATGTATCTTTTGTAACTAATAATCTGACATTAATTAAGGATCTACATCTTATGTTATACTTTTTTCCCTTTGCAAATGGTGGCAGTTGCTCGGTGACCTAGCAGGCTAGCAATAATCTGATTTGCCTGATCTTATTCAACAGAACATTTTCTTGCGTGTTATCATTTTAATAAGATTTAGAGATAATTGTTTTTTGCTAGAATATTTGATTGAATTTTTTTCATTTGAAATGTATTATTTAGTTTCTTTACATTAATGTATCTGCATGCAGAATGTTGCTGATGGAATAATTCCACAATTGCAAACCTTCTTCTTCTGGTTGGTTGTGGATATTTATTTAAAGCAGTCACTAACCAATTCATATAATTTTGAGCAAGATTACGAAATTAAAATTATTCAATAACAAAAAATTGTACAGTTCAAGGCCTCAAAAACGTAGAAGGAAGGACTCTGTTCAAAATGAAAAGCGAAGCAATGTAAAATTCATGGAGTTGGATTCACCAGAAGACATACAGAATGGATTTATGCAAAAAGACAATGGTAGGAATTGTACTTTGATGCCTGCTGTGACTATAATTAGAAAAATATTTTGATATATATGCTATGATTTTTTTTATTTGTGTACAGCACGCAAAAACCACTAAAATGGAGATTTTTCCTTAGAACGTGCTAGAAGAGAAACTTCTTTTTTCTGTGAAAAATTGTAAAAAGAAAAGAAAATTGGAAGATGCAATAAATATTGGTCCTAAACTGTAAAACAGAGAGGACTGTTGTGCACTGTTGGTGGAATTTTACCAAAGAAAATAAATGTGTTAGAGGAAAATTGCCACTTTCTGTTTTGAACAAAAAGTTTTGGGGATTTAAAGTGTGTTTCACTGTTGCTGTTGGGATGACTCCTCGTCCTTTTGTTTGTTTCTGTACTTTTGCTATGTTCTCATTGTTCAGCTCACATGGACACAAATACTCTTGGAAGGATGACTAAGTTGTTGCCTTATATTATTTAATTTTGAAGCACAAAGTGCTTCGGGTCATGAAAAACTCCTTGAATCTCCCTTTCAAAATTAAAAATTGCAGTTTGATGGATTATTTTTGCTGCAGTATATGGAGGAAATATTTGTTACTTATGTATAAGATTCTTTGGTTCATGTATTCTAAAGTTGTAGATATCCTATGCTGCAAAGGGGAGAATATGTCTAGAACATCTCGTAATGAGAATATACTGCCTATTGGAAGAAGTGACGGAGGGAAATTTGGTCCTGATCATCCCAGCACCATGGACGACCTGGAGCATGTTGAATCCAGTTTCAACATTTCAGGTGTTTCGATTGCCATGCCTCAATCTTCTGGAGACCCTGAATGTAGTAAATCAATATGTAAAAGTGATCCTGCTCTGCCTGCTAAATCAAAGAAACTAAGCGTGGATCGAACAGACTCAAGAAAGTATGTAAATAAAACCTTTCTCATTTTTTAATTTTAAGAATACAAGTTTCAGTTGTAAATGAAGGCATAACTATTTTTTATTTCATTATTATTGTTTTAAGTTATTTCAATTGTTTTTTAGTTGCTATCACGATAAATAAACGTTTCTATGTCAAGTCTGGTGTCATAAGCATGGTTATCAAACTCGCGAGTCAACTCATTGACTCGTCCGAGTTTACGTGTCCACATGCCCTTACCGAGTTAACTCGGTAGTAGACTCGCTTTTTGAGTAAACTTGGTAGACTCGGAGTAAACTCGGTGAAATCGGAGTGAAATCGTGAGTCTGGTTTGAGTTGGCGAGTGCAACTGTTTTTTTTTTAACCCAAAACGGTGTCGTTCTGAATGGGTAAAATTAAATGAAGTAAACTACTCTTAGGGTTTCGCATTTTGTTTTCGTTTTGGTTTCACTTTGCGTCTTTTGTGGAGTGCGCGGAGGTGGTGCATCTTCTTCTGTGGAGTGCAGCGGTTGTGGCGATCGAGTGGAGTGGTCGGGCGGTGGTGGCAGTTAGGTCGTGGCGGTTCGTGAGGTGGTTGCAGTGGTCCTGGGTTTCAGGTCGACAGGGTCGTTCATCATAAAATGTTAGAGATGGGTAGTGTGAAATTAGGGTTTCATGGTTATGTAGTGTGATTTAGGGGATTAGGGTTATGTTTTTTTATTGGGCTGCAGAATACAAGATGGGCTCCAAAATGGATTTTGTTTTTATTTAATTGAGCTGCAGAATTATGTCTCTTTTTTAATTGGCAAAAGTTGTTGCAATTTTTTTTTTTGGGGCAGAAATTGAATTTGGAGGAGCAAGTATATTTGTATGAACTACTTTAGTTGAGATTTTGAAATTAATGGAGTTATTAACTATTATTATTTTTTTAATATGAAAGTAAACTCTTACGAGTTTACGAGTCGAATCTACGAGTCGAGTTTACGAAGCTCTCACGAGTCTACGTAGACTTGCGAGTTTGACAACCATGGTCATAAGTATAGTTTATGGTAAGAGTGGTAATTTTTTAAACCTCTAGTTGTATTTTTTAAAGCTCTAAGAACAATTCGTAATTGATTTAAAATAATACTACTTGCGTGGATATTTGAGTTATAAAATATCTGTATTGTGTTTCTGTTACCCATGATTCAAATTTGTTAGTGTATTCAGACACATCATTACTGTTTAGGGTTTCTAAATAATTTTTTTTTTAACTTTGCATCGCATGCTATTTGATTAATTTGAGAGGAGTGTTATACTCATGACCTTTTTTCCCTATATTTGTCATGAATGTCCCGATTTGAGCATTTAGATTCTGTTTTTTAATTCAAAATTGTTTATCCAGCCGAATGCTTCTGCAGAAGAGACTGTTCTTTCACTCACACAGAGTCCAGGTGATTAGTTATCTTAGATCTCTCAAATTTATTATTTGCATGTGCTGCATAATCTGTTTGATGCATGGATTTTTTATGTATAACTTAATTGCTTGAAGTGAATCACAGGCTTATGTGATTTTTTAATTGTAGAAACCTTTGGTTTTTATTTTAAACAGCTTTCTCTTTCATGCATAAATTTAGTACTAGTCTGCTAATCCTCATTTTATTTATTGCTTGCTGTTGGAAATTTGATTTTAAATAAACCAGAGTACATGGGTGTCAATGTTTATTAATAGTCTATTGTCTTATCTCCTAATTATGAGAGCTCATTTTCTCATATTCTAGAGACACTGATAGAATCTTCTGTTGAAATTGTAGAGATTTTTAGGTAGGGAAGGAGGAAAGGAAAACATGCTAGTAAATAATCGGAAATTGATATGTTTTGATGTATCCTAAATATATAGCCATCTGCCCTCATGTATTATTGAGAAATAAGTCATAAAATATGGAAAGTACTCTTAAAAGATAATGAAGATACTTAAATATTTAATATACAATAAAACTTTATGTTCATGAATTAATTCATTTTAAAACTGCGAAGATTTGTTTGAGGGATTTCCTATACTAATGCTTATTGAAGGTGGTTCTAGCCACAATTTGAATGCCTCATCAATTAGTCAATGGGCTGAGTTCACCAGCTAGGATTTCAAATTTAAATGCGTTACCCAACCGGAACATGATCACGTTTGAATGTGTTGGAATAATTTAACTATGTCAACCTAAAATGACTGGGTTGGTTTGAGCTCGATTGATTTCAAGGGTGACCTCAACCCAAACTGATTGGGTTGGTTTGACACTGATGTATAAACTTGAAGAACAGATTGAACTTGATGGCAACTCTGTATTTGAGCCCTTCATCCAGCTTAATAAAATGTAGCATTATTCTATAATAAAGGAAATTGACTTTACTTCTGTTAGTGGACTTTCTCTTTTAATGCATATCATATTTGATTTTTCTAAGCACTGTCAAACTTTTGTGTGTGTTAAATGAAGCCTATGGCACTAGAACAAGTGTTGTCAGACCGTGATAGTGAAGATGAAGTTGATGACGACATTGCAGATCTTGAAGATAGAAGGGTAAGCTTGAGGCCTTTCAATTTTTTTTGTCTCTCAATTTGTCCACTTTTGTCTGTGTCCAAATGATACCTTTGAATTTGTTATTTCTGGGCCTTTTGTTAGAACAGGAACATGATTAAATTTAGTGTATTGCTTCGTTGCCATGTCAAATTTGACTGACTTAATGCTCTTTTCATGTTCTAGAAAATTCCTTGTTCAGTTTGGGCCTCCCTACTCTAGCTGCTCCTCTAAATCTTGTGTATTTACTATTGAATATTTACAGTGCAACAAACTGATATTAATCACGATAATTTATTGTTCAATTGTAATGTTGCAGATGCTTGATGATTTTGTGGATGTTTCCAAAGATGAAAAACAGCTCATGCATCTCTGGAACTCCTTCATGAGAAAGCAAAGGTGTTTAATGATGGCAGCCATATATTAATCTTTCTTTAGTTTTCTTTCCCCCTCATTAGTAACACCAGTTTGCTTGTTAGGTTTTTGCACGATAAAAAAAATCAACATTCTGTATTGTGTGTATGATTCTTGTTGGTTACTCATGTTTTTACTGTGGCAGGGTGCTGGCGGATGGTCATGTTCCGTGGGCCTGTGAGGCATTTTCCAAGCTTCATGGAAAAGAGCTAATCACATCTTCAACTTTATTCTGGTACTTCTATCCTCCATTGATATTTCTCTAATTTCATTTAGTTTTCCTACTAAAAGCAATAACGCCGAATGATTAACGAATTACCTGTCATTAATGTCCTTCATAGCGTGGAAGTGACGAGTTTTTGACTGAATTCATCACTTAATTTAATTGTATAAAAAAACACAAGACATATTTTATCTTTCTTAGTGACATCAGATCAACCAGTCGTAGTAGTTTAGTTTGTAAACTTTTGCTTCAAACTTCAACTTATCTGTTTATTTTTTAGTTCTGTTTTTAGAAAATATCCTTTGATGCAGGTGTTGGAGGTTATTCATGATTAAACTTTGGAATCATGGTCTTCTTGATGCCTGCACAATGAACAACTGTAGCATAATATTAGATAGTTACAGAAACGATGGATTGGGTACTAGCAAATAGTAAAGAACGAAAGGAAACTGACTCAACTACAAGAATATACAGTCTTCCCTGCCTTGTATTTTGCTTGACTGCAGGTTCCCATTTTCGTCCTTGCATTATTTATTATGATTTTTTTAACTAATATTGGTCTGTACATTGTATCAATATTCCCAGTGTATTGATATTGGAATTTAGTTTATTCTCTATAAAATTACACTTCTGAATCGTATCTTGTCCCAGAAATATAATTTTTAATATAATAATAAAAATGTATAAAGTACCAAAGTTCTATTACATCATATTTAAATTTTAGCTGGATATTTAATTTTTTCTTTGTCAAGAGAAGACACCCGTGCCGGAAATTTGTAAATCACATTCTCATCAATTTTAGCAATTTAAAAATATCAAGATAATAGAAAGTATAATGTTACACGATGTTGTTAAAATCGCTTCGTGCGATCCTGGGGGCGAAGGAGTAACAACGAGGTGACGTGCACGACAGATTTGGAGATTATGAAATCGGAGGATTGTGTTCTGCTTCAATCCGATTGAGCAGTTACGATCCAAGTTAAAATGACCCATTTGTTTGATAAAATACCCAACTGATAACATGGATCCTTTTCTTCTGGGGTTCCATTTGCAAATTAAAACAGAACCAGACAGCTCCTGACAGGGCGTCTCACCATCATCATTCTTGTAGTCTGCCATCGGTGCCTTCATGACCATCGCATCTCGTCATCTTTGCCTCTCGCATCAATGTCTCCAATGCGGTCTTTGTCTTTGTTTCTTTATCTTTACTCTATTAGGTTCTACATTTTCTATTCTTGCTGTTATTTTGGAGTGTTTTGTTATGCTTACTTGTTTTATGTATTGAATTTTACAGTAAATTGTTTTTATTGTAAGTCAAGTTACAATCCTCAAATTTTGTTTTTTTTTTATCTTTTTGGTCAACGTTGCTTAGAGAGATGTCTCTCCTATAACTTGATAACCTTGTTTTGAAATGAACTCCATAATTTTTAATTAGGTACTCATGTTTCAAAAGCTTCTAATATGATTGTGTTCCTTTAGATTTTTGCGTAATGCATATTTTATACTAGTTAATGCTAATTTATTCATTAATTTCTATACTATTTTATGTTATCACCTACTTTTTGGCCATAATTATGGATATATTAAAGTTCTATAATTTTAGACAAATTTATGGATTCCTCCTAGTAGTATTGGTTCAACCTCTCTAGAAACTGAATGTTGATCTAACATCACTTAGATTAATTGTCATAATTTTTATCTCTTTTAAAAATTTTACAATTCTTCATGTTTTTGCAATATCATTCATCATTCTTAGAAGATATTCATATCAAAACAATGAAAAAGATATATAAATGAAGATGCAAGCTAGTATTGCATAATTGGTAAGAGTGTTAAAATTATATGTAATTAGCACTTATTTAAAAAAAACAATGTACTTAAAATTTAAAGAAATAGGTATTTTCAGGTTAAATAGGAAATTTTGTGTGATGTATGATGAGTTGATAAATGGATGCTTATGGTTTTACACAAAGGAGAATATACAAGATAAAAATGGAAAGTTAGAATCCTCCAACACTCGCTCAAATTCGTCTAAGCCAGAAGCCTTCCAGAGGATCTCGCTCAAGCTTTGATTTGAAATGTTAATTGCTATCAACATCTAATCGTAATGTTAAGGAGTTTTTATAAATATGTGAGGAATTAATATAAATGACTTTTATATAGACATCAACACTAATCAAAGAATAGAATATTACTATGCTTTTTAAAAATACAAAAGAGTAAGAATGATGCACCTCAATCCCAATTTTCACAACTGAATCAACAATTCTTTACTTTATTTTTATTTAATTTGCATGCAAACTATTGTCAATACCCAATCAAACCTAATTATTGTACATAGTCTTATACTTAGGAAATGTTACTGTTAGAATTTTAAATAATTGTTCAATATTCGTTCTTATGGACAAATTGTTACTTTTGACTTGGTACACTTGCCGTAAAAAAGTGTCACAACTAACAATGAAGAATAATTGGTGGGGAAGAATAAAGGAGAAGGTATGTTAAGTATAAATATAAAATGGGGTAGTTTAGTCATTTCACAAACACTAGGGTGCGATTGAAATTTATAGGATATAAATTGAACTTTATAGAGGTACAAAATGCAGAGCTTCTAAAAATAGGATGGCAATTACTTCCTCCACCCAATCAATTGCTTCCTGCATCCAACAAAGTTTTTAAAATCCAACTAAGCTATAAACATGCCTACGGATGACAATACCCAAAACACATTATTGTGTTTATGGATGAAATTATCCGGAATCCATATTGGTGCTTATGAATGGATTTATCCAGAACTCAATATTGGTGCCTATGGATAAAAAAATCTAGAAGTCATAGAGCTACTTATGGATGGAAAAATCCAAAAGTCATAACTACCTAATACAAGTACGGATATTAATATAAGGAATTAATTCGCAAAACTTTCGGACGAAACCATTCGCAGAACAATAACAAATACCGGATAAAAATATCCGCAAGTCAAATATGACTTCCGCACAAAAATATCTGGAAGCCACAAACTATAATTCAACATAAATTTATCCAGAAGACACAAACTACAATTTCAAATAAAATATCCGGAAGCCACTTACCTTGTCTGGTTCCTTCTCTTACGTTCGCTCTTGGGTTCCTCTCAATTCAAGGGTTCTGATACGGTGATGGAGCGGGGAAGGGGAATAACACAAAGAAAAGTAGAAAAATAAGTGTTGGGATAGAGATATATCAGAATAAAAACAACTTTTCTAGGATAAAAATAACATAACCATCAACATTCCTACTCTACTAGTCTAGTGGGGTATATAATACCCTTTGAAAACTATTTGTCCTCATAGACAGCTGTGCTGAAAATATTGAAAAGCTATAACAGAAAAGGGGATCCAATCCCTACAAAAGACAAAAAAGATCCTTCTAGATATAATCCTTTAACCAAATGGGCCTAGATGTCCTTCTAATGGGCCTTGTGCTTGTGAATCACGTATCAATAGTCGGCCCCTGCAGAGCAACCTTGTCCTCAAGGTTTTGGATGGATGAACTTGGCGGAGAAGTTGTGATGGAGGATACGGTGGTATAGGAACTAGGGGTGTGGGAGGTAAAAATGGGTGGTGTGGTTATTGATAGTGGGTGTTGGTGTTTGGGGGGGGGGGGGTAAGATTGGGCCCCGCTGGATTTTTGATGGGTTTTTTTTGGGGAAAAAGTGTTGGGCTATTTGATGTGGGGGGTGGTTGGTGGACCACGGTAATTTTTGTGGTGTGGGGGTGGATGTGAGAGGGTGGGAATAAATTGGGAAAGTGTGTTGGGTGTGATGCGGGCTTTTGGGCCACGTTGGGGTGTGGTGTTGGCAAAGGGGATTGAGAGTGGGTTGTAGATTGGCATGGGAAACCCAAAGGGCAAGGTTTGGAATGAGATTGACTTTGTAACGTTGGAATTTGGTGTGTGCCAGCTACTTGTATTGAATGCGGCACAGAGTCACGCGAAGTTGTTGCAGGGAGTTGGTGACGTGGCACAGTATGGGTCATTGATGGAGATGAAGTGGCGTGCGCTGATGGTGTGGGTAGATGGTTAGGTGCATTTACTTGTGGAAGTAAATGGGTAGGTGAAGGTAGGTGCGAAAGTAAATGGGCACGTGAAGCAGAGGTGGGTGGTTGGTGAAGGGGTTTAATGAGGGTCATTGATGGAGGACACGTGGCTGGTGTAGGTGAGTTCAATGCACTGTTAGGTGAGTTTATGGGTGGAAGTGAAGTTTCACTTAGGGTTATTTTGTGGTTTGTGTTGGACGAGTAGAAAGGGATGGGCTTCTTTCCTGGCTGTGAGGGTGGTGGGGTAGAGGGGGTTTTGGTCCATGATAAGGTTTGAAGAGAGAAATGTGAAATACTGGGTGAATCTTGGAATCCAGTGGGAGAGAGTTTTGTAATCGGGTATGGGCCATAAAATTTTCGGGTAAGCTAGTGGTGAGGGAAACCAGTGAGGGATGTTTGGCGGTAAGCCTATCGACGGAGCAGTACTCAATCGCCGTCGGTAAACACGTGATGACGTCGTCCGACGTTTTCTGTTTTGGCCATGCGTTGTTGCGACAAGGCGAAATTGGTCTTCAACTGGTGCAGAATTTGCGTTCGCTCTTGAAGGGTGGTGTCCAGATTGGGTTCCGATGTGGTGCTCGATATATAATCCGGGATGGATGGTGGTGGTCTTCCATAGAGTGCTTGGAACGGGGTTGTTTTTATGGCCGAATGATAAGAAGAATTGTACCAAAACTCGGCTAGGTGCAAGTATTTGTACCAACTTCGCAGATTGTCACTGGTGAAACAACGGAGGTATATTTCTAAACTTCTTTTGATAACCTCGGTCTGACCGTCGGTTTGAGGATGATAAGATGTACTGTATTTCAATTTTGTTCCTTGTAGGTGAAATAGCTCCTTCCAAAAGTTATTGAGAAAGAGCGGGTCTCGGTCTGATATTATGGATTTCGGAATACCATGTAACCTGCAAATCTCCATAGAAAAACGATTGACTAGTTAAGAGGCGGTGAAGGACGTGGGGAGGGCTATGAAATGAGCTGATTTTGAAAGTCGATCACAGACCACCCAAATAAATGTATGGCCGAACGATGATGGTAAGTGAGTGATAAAATCAGTTGTTAGTTCATCCCAAATTCTAGTTGGAGGGGGTATGGGTTATAATAATCCTAGGGGCTTTGTGTTGATGGGTTTGTTCTGTTGACAGGGAAGACACTCTCTGATGAACGTTTTTGTGTCCATGTACATACCTGGCCAATAGAAAGAGGCAGTTAAACGAGCTGGAGTGGCTTTGAGACCGGAATGCCCTGCGGATGGGGTTGCATGAAACTCGTGAAGAATGGATGGGCGGAGATTGGTTGTTGATGGAATGTAAAGTCTCTGACCATGGTACAGTAAGTCCTTGT
>Ga0123342_1000510_pt1 | contig 61494 bp, 34 predicted proteins | sample Turbeawhitnodule_FD_89960 | JGI IMG/M metagenome (GOLD analysis project Ga0123342, IMG submission 89960) | Root nodule microbial communities of legume samples collected from Mexico - Turtle bean Mexico white nodule | ecosystem: Host-associated > Plants > Roots > Nodule | place: Mexico: Nepantla... | reverse complement strand
TTTTATTTATTTTATATATATTTACATAAAAAAAATATAAAATATTTATTAAAACTCTTATATATATATATATATATATATATATATATATATATATATATATATATGGCTATCTTTTGAACATGGGAAAATGTAATTTCAGGATGCATATGCTCTTTGCCGTGTGTTGAAGAAGACTGCAGTGATTCCTCAAAAAGTTGAGGGGCATTATGTTGAAGTTCCCAATGTGAATCAGATTACAAGCGATCAATCATCAAGCATTGAACTATACTCTGAAGGAAGGGGCGAAGATTTAGATAGCTCTAATTATTTTATGTCTGTGAATACTTGTTCACCCCACAATCTTGGAATTGAGACTCCTCTCAATATCAGTGGTGGAACCACCAGGGATCATGAGAAATGGTCACACGTCTCATTACAAGATCCAATGTTTAGTCTATCAACTTCATATCCTCATTTTGGAGCGTACCTTCCATCCAAGGTACGCTCGCTTAAAACTTTCACTACAAATATTTCAATATAAACAAGAGCTGATTTATAACTAGCAAACAATACTGTTTTTGAAGACAAACATATATTTGAGCTAGTTTGATTAATGCTGTCTTTCCTCTTAAACTTGATATAATTTGCAGGTGGACATAGCACTGGAGTGTGCAAGGATGCAACATAGGTTTGTTATGCCCCCTTTGGAGGTGGATGACTTCCCTCAAGTTGGAATCTCAGAGCTGAAAATGACACAAGCCTCTAGTTCCATGCAAGGAAGCAGACCTGAAACGGATATCTTGCAGGAAATTCTTTCAGTGGCTCATGCTTCTCAGGAATTAATAAACCAATCCAGCTATTCGCAGGAATGGGGTGGCAATGATTATTATTATGCTCCTCGTGATGACGATTTTACCTTCATGGTTGGCACTAACTATAATCATTCAAATGAAATGAGCTCAGCGAGGTATGTTGACAAAGCATGGGAAGATGCAAACACAAGGACCATAGAGATCGGAGATATGGATCAAGAATTTAAGGCAGAGAGGATGGTGGAGAATTTAAGATGGGTTGGAATGTCAAGAGAAGATTTAGAAAAGGTATAAATTATTCTATGTTTGTTCAAGTTTCTTTTGTGCATAAATATTAGCCCATTCAATATTTTATTTCAATGATAAAACTATTGAAATTGACTTAAGGGTATTGATGAGAGGGATTGAAATCATTAAAAATTTCTCATTTTTAAGTAGTAACAGTTCTCTCTTATTATTACTTTTTTTTAGTGAAATATTGTTATACTTCAATTGAAAGGAATATGTAATCTGATTCCTTGCAGAAGCCTCTTGAAATGATATTTGATAATATATTAATGATCAATACATTTATATGATTGTTAATGTGATCAATTGTATGCACAGATGGAAGAACAAAATATTGTCCCAATAGAGGATATTTCAAGCCTCCAAACTAACATGAAAGAAAATGAGGTGCAAGGTATATATATACAGAATTCCGTGCATGATTGCTTTGTTAATATTTCAGTTTGCTTTTCTTTATAGTTTTTGTAAATGATCATGTTCTTGCAAACATCTAATCTTTTAGTATAATTGCGGCATGATCAGAATATGAGCAGCACAACATGGAACACAATGACACTGAAATCAATGATTTCTCATTGGGTTTCATCAATGATAGCGCCCCTACCGAGAACTTCACAGAAGATGGTAACAGTGATGATTATTCAGGTTCTCCAAGTTTTGAGGTGGTTGAGGAAATAAAGGTCAATCGTGGAATGTTTGTTTCGACTGGTCAAGTGGCCGAGACATTCTTTCACCAAATGGTTCCATCACAAACCGTCCAAGTTCAGCTTAATACAGTGATGGCACACGATCATTATGTAGAGAATGCAGAAGCAATGCTGTTGATAATGGAGGACCAAGGGTCTTTAAGGAAGGTTAAGGCCTATGTGATGGGGAAGCTACTGAAGCCATCAATGACAATAGCAAGTGCAATTGTGTTCGTCTTTGCACTTGTGTTGATGCATTATGCTTTTATAAAGGGAGAAGTGAAAATTTGGAATGAGACATGTTGCAGTAACAGTGGTAGCATCATGAAGAAAACGAGTCAATCATCTCAGATAATGAAATGGAATGAGCCAAATGAGGTTTGGTTTGTTGGTATCAAAAGTGAGAAAGGATTAAGTGCAGTCTTGAAGAAAATAGGCATTTTTCTCACTATATCGTTTGCTCTTTGTACCATGTGGGCTAACCACAATTGATCTAATATTCTTTGAATTTTGTCTCTAACTTAAGAAATTAGTTTGAGAACACTCAATTGTGCTTCTTCCACTTAGTTAATGTTGGGGGCTGATGTATCCATATACATACACTTAATTTTACTTTAACATCGTGTTATTTGGTTAAGATAAGACTTAATTGTATTCAATCTTAATTATGAATACAATGTTCACCTTGACTTCTTAAATACTTTACTTTTCCTTTAGCTCATACTTTATTATTGCATTGCTTGTGATATCCAAAACAAAGCGTTGAGTGGACATTAGTATAACAAATATATAGTTTCACACCCTCCAAAATAAAAATATTCATTTGACAAACCATTCTAATGATATATATATATACACTAGTATTTTAAATTAAAAAAATAAAATATATAATTTATTAAACTGTTGTTTTTATGTTAAAATATCACTTCCCTTATTATAAAAGTGTGTGTGTGTTTGGTTGGAGTATTTAAAAACATTTCAATTAATGAAAAGGTATATCTCTAATTGGATTAGGTTTTATTTAAAAAAAATTAGGTCAATCATACATCTGAATGCTTTGAATGTTAAAACAAATACATTTAAATAATGTAAGTTAGTAACAAACTACCTCTTTATTTAACTTATTTCAAGATAAGTTTTCGTGTTATTATAGAGGACGAACAATATATTTAACTATTTAAAAAATTAATATATTAAAATTAATTCATTTTAAAGATAGTGTGGAGGAACAATGTCCTCAAAATTCCTAACTCTAATTACTCGTCATTTTCATACACAAGATTATGCATGTGTTGGATCCATGTTTGCAATAGTCTTTCTTCAGCCTAAAATGTGTTAACGTTTATCAAACACTTACCCATCAAACTGTTAAACTAAATTAAAATTATTTAAAAATCCTTCTATAGTGATATTACATAATAGATTAAGTAAGTTAGCCATTATCTATTTTGCGAAATATTATAACTAAATAGTTATAAAATATCAATACATGATTTTTTTTAGTTTAAAAGTTAACATAATTAAGGTTTAAGCTTAATTTTAATTTTGTCCCATATATTTTATAAAATCCATACTTTGGATTCTTAATTTTAATTCCTTAATTTTTTTAATTCTATGTAAGTTTATTTCTAAATTTCTTTTACCAAGAATTTTGATCTCTTAAACTTTAATTATTGATAACTTTATTTAATTTTTAATTTAATTATTAGATTTTTTTTTTGTTAATTTAGACATGAAATCTTGAAAGAAAATGATATTTAACTCTCTCTTTTTTTACAAAACTAAATATATTTTTTGAAACTAAAAAATGAATAATTTAAAATTGTGTAAAAAAATTGGAGATCAAAATTACTCATAATTAAAATTAAGACACCAAAATTACAAAAAAAAGTAAAGAAAAAAACAAAAAATCCATAATAACTAATAATGTGTTTTGGTAGAATTTAAAATGGTGTATGATAAAATATGGTGTGTGGATAAAAAAATTAAAACAAATTGAAATTTTACAATTTCATGAGAGTAATAGGATTACTAAAAATTAAATAATTAGAAATTTTAATTAACAAGTAAGAATTTTAAATTTTTCATATTTATGTTTTTTCTGTTCGTATTTTTTTTTTCTCGATTTTGGTTAGAACAACATTAACTTAATAAAACCAAAATATTGTTTGGATGATTATTTTCAATTGATGTTATAAGATTTTTTTATTAATTTTGATAAGATTTATTTTTATTTAAATTATTAGAATTATTTTTATTTTTGTTATAGACCATTATTATTTTTTTGCTATTAGTATATAGTTTTCTTAGTTAACGTTGGGAGAATTTATTTTTTTGGGATGTGAATTCTTTTTTTTTCTATACTTATGTTTGTCAAGATTAATTTTTTTATTCATGTTTACATTAATTATCCTTTTTATGGCCACCACCTTATATTCTTTGTGTACGCTTTGGAAATTTTTGAACTAACATTGATATTATTAACATTAACGGAAAACAATTTCAACAGTTTGACATCAATGAGAAAAAGTTGTATCAATATCAATTAAAAATATCTTAATCGATTTTGATTGAAAAGTAACACCAATCAATATTATTAAAAATTGTTTAATATTTAAATTATTTTCATTTAGTACTAAATAAAATACTTTATTCATAGAAGAAAATTAAAAATTAAATGAATTTAAATTTTATTATAAAATGGACTTGAATGTCTCATAATCATAAATGCTGACATTGTAAATCTTCAACATTGCTCCATCTTCGTTTTAAATTTCCTCATATAGGCCATTTTATTGATCACATAAAATAATTGTTATTATTGAACAATAGCAGAACTTCTTCGTTTAATGAATAACAAAAGAATGAAAAATAAAATACAAGGTGTATACATAAGAGAAAGATCAGATAATATCCTGAGTCACAACATGCATTGTACAAGTTGACCTGCTTTGTGGTTGAGACATTAATTTCCGAATAACCTGAAAGGAAGCAAGTAATATTGAGCATAACAACACAATAATAATCATGAACTAATTCAGTGCTATGTGATGAACCTAACCTTTGCAATCTGGACTGTGAACGTCTGATGCAGCAGACCAAGAAGGAAAAAAGAGAAAATATGTTAGCATGAATCAAATGGAAAACCATTTTGCATTGAGGAATTTAAAAGTATGCTATATATACAAATCCCATGAGGGGAAAGGCCAGTGAACATAGTGAATATTTCAATTAATGCAGACACTTTTTTCCCTTCACAGAGATGAAAACTGATTTATTGGTTGAGAAACAGACCTTGTGCTCTGAGATTTAAGACTAGGCTGCTTGGCCACTGGTTGCTGAGGTTCATCACTTGGAACAGATACAGTCTTAACCTGTGACATTTACAAATAAAAAGTGTTTACCTTTTCAGAAATTTAAAGCACAATAATTGGTGAATGACAATGTGTCCAGAAGACCAAATATTGGCTTACCAGATTCTTGAATATAAGATTATAGAACATCTGAATGTATCTCTGTTTTGCCTCCTTTTGCTCCTTATTCACTTGTCTCCAAAAGGTGTAAATGTTCCCCATGTTTACCATCTTGTTTGCATAAATTTTCCATGTATAGCTGTAAGACAAAGACATTTAAAAAGTTTGAAATTTAATTTCTCAATGATGCACAATATAAGGGAATGTTGCTACACAAAGGTGTAACATAAATGTTAAATAATAACTGTACTAGAAGCTAAGGAAATGATATGATATGAACAGTTGGCTACCATTCATTTATGCGCTGCAATCCGGCTGCAGAAATCACATTCCATTGTGATGGATCCACTTTGCATTTTTCAAAGAAATCAGCAATTTTTTTGCTTGATTCATCGCCATTAAGGGGATCAATGTGGAAGCCAGAGACCCCATCAACAATAATTTCTGCTGGACCTCCTTGGTTGGTAGCAAAAGTGGGCAATCCACAGTTCATTGCTTCAATGACAGTTAATCCAAATGCTTCATATATAGCAGGCTGCACAAAGGCTCCTCTTGTGTCAGCGATGCAACGGTATAGCTCTCCATTGCGATACCTATCAGTCTGTGCAGCAATCCATCTAAACTGACCCTTCAGTTGGTACTTATCAATTGAGTCATGCATCTTTTTTATTTCTGCCATTTCCTCCCTATCTTTTGATTTTGAAGGGTCAAAGAAGCCCCCTACTATGACAAGGTTCACCAAATTTCTCAATCTCTTGTTCTTGCCAAACCATTCAACTAACCCGCTTAAGTTCTTTACAACATCAAGCCTAGCCATTGAGAAAATGATTGGCTTCCTCCTATCTGCTAGGTATCCACTGCTTGCATAACAATTTCAGAAGTGAAAGTCATTCATTTGGAATAATGTGGTAATTCATAACTGAATGTTACTATACAAGAGAGCAAGTCACTTACATATGCTCATTGTTATCCACTTTACCAAAAAGAAGGTCCTCAATGGCAGGGTGAAATTGAGTGAGCCTTTTTTCTTTCTCTGTGTAAGGGAAATAGACAGACTGGTCTGCTCCTGGCGCAGCTATGTTGAACTTAGGATCAAACACGTTTATCCCTGAAACAACTCTACACAGCCCTGGGAGTGTAAATGCTGCATGGCTTTCATATTGTCCTGGTCTATCTTTGCTGCAAATATCAACTTTCAAATTTAGATTTCATTTTTTTTTTCTGCTTTGTGCTCATTCGTGTGTGTTTAAGGCTATTTGAGCTAACCTTCCAGCAATTTCCTGGTATGTGCTGGTTATGATGAAATCAGCTGCATTCATTGCCACTGTATCAGCCATGAATTGACATGAGAAGTGATATTTGGGATCCAACTCTTTCCACTTGACATCTGAGTCTTCATACTTGGTCTTCTCTAAAGCATGTGCTATAACTCCCTGGTTTTCAATTACAAAATGGATTTTTAACATGTAAAAAAAGAAAATAAATGTACTTGCAACCACGAAAACTGTTCAAAGCAAAACTTAAGTTGTATTGACCTGAGTTATTCCAAGTTTTCTAGCCATTAGTGATGCTACCAAATTTCCATCTGTGTAATTTCCAATAACAAGATCTGGTTTCCCTTCCATGAACTCAAGAATCTTGGTCGTTGCATCCTATTTAAACGAACCACAGTATGGTAAGAAGGGAGAATCTTGAATCAGATAAAGAATCTTGAATCAGATGTACATGCCTGTGTAAACCTCTCAAGATAGGGGTAAATATCAAAGCGAGAAACCCATTGATGCAGTATTCCTTTATCTGTCTGAAAAGGCACACGTAAAATGTGGGAGTGCTTAGTATCACTGATTGGTTCCAACTCCTGGTGACACTTGGTTCCCCGAGCATCAGGTATGAGCCTTGTTATCTGTCGAGATCAATAGTGTACTCTTAAGATTCTTGTAACTTCAAGTGTGTATACTGTGAGATAATTAACCATTCTTTTGCATGAAACTCACCACAAGAATTTGAGGTTTCACATTTAGCCCTTGTTGCTTGATTCTCAGAAGCAACTCTGCTTCCAGAGACTTGACTTGGTCCAATATGTAAACTATCTGTTGTAATTCTCTCAATGAGTATTAGAAATGAAAAAGCATTTAACTTTTAAGCCATCTCTTAATATAAATAGCACTTGACATTATATCATAAAAGAGGAGTGGATTAGTTAAGCACTTCTTCTAATACACTTTCTTGTATTGATTAAAAATTTATTGAAAAATACAAGACTCTGAATAAGACTCATTAAATAAGAAGTAACCCACAAAAAACTTGTAAATTCCAATAAAATTTCAATCAACAGTAGAGGTTGTGTTCAAAAGATATTCTTAGCATTTCTATGTTATAAAACTTTGTTGACCTTGCTACAATGTGAATAATCTCTATCAACCTATCCTTATAATCAAACTAGTTGTTGCTAATGGTAAGAATTTTACCTGGCCACCTGTGTCTGGCAAGCCAAGAACATCTGCTTGCCCAAAATAACCATGAACTGAGAAGATGGCTACATTGAATATTGTTGGTAACCTACTTAAAAATTTCTCCAGGTTGACTGGGTCAGGTGCTTGAAGTACTTCTGATAGAGTTCTCATTGTCTCCTTCACTCTTTCTGCAGTATCTCCCCACCCTCTCTCGAAACCCCACTCCTTGAACCTGTCAATGAAATTTTCAGTGTCATTGGATTCCACCTTGCAACATCCTTGGCCTCTTTTATAAAAAATAGTAAACTCTTTACCTTAGCTCAAAATTCTGATATGCAGTGTCTTTGGGAAGTGCTGAGAGGAATGCATCAGCCACTACCAGTGTCATCTGTAGCTTTGCAGCAGAGTTCAGGCTCTCATTTATCATCAATTTCTGCCAGTGTAGATGAGAAAATGGAAAATGAATATTGAAAGGCATAACTTTGGTATTCTAGTATAATATTGTGAATTTTATCTCGTGTTATTTCACTCACTTCTCCCTGATGATTTAGTGTTAGCAAGTAGTCCACTATAGGCTGTGTTTTCTCCAATTTTCCAGTTAACTTGGAAGTTAAGAACTTAGAAGTAAATTGGAGTCCATTTCCAATTGAAGATGAGAGGGTTAGTTGAGGAATTTGGAAATCGAATGCTCCAAAGTCTGCTTCAAATGAATTCTCATCGGTTGCCCTTCAATATAGACAAATTTAAACATCAAAAGCAAATTTCATATAAAAAAAATCGAATTGGACTCATTTACATTTTGTTGGATGAACATGTAAACTAAGAAAAAAGTAAAATTACGAAATGTGATAAAAATCATGCCACTTCAAGTATACAAAACTTGTACTGATTATCATTTCATTTAAGAAGATAAACGCAAATAAAGGGGAACTGAAGGATAGTGATGAAAGTTGTTGATAAGAAAAATTCAAGTCAGAAATATAAGAAAAGTGAAGAGAAATGACGCACCATTTTTCGTCATTTACCCTTTCCTTGAATTTGAGGAAGTCAGTGGGGGTGATAGCCTCAACAGAAAGGTCTTCAGAGCTCACTTTTACAAATTCCCAAATTCCTGGATTAGGCCTTATTGCAAAGGCAACGTATGGTGGATCAGCAACAGCTTCCTGCAAGTTTCAGGTGAACAACATTAAAATCCACAAAGCTATATATATGTCTGTGTGACATATATGATGGAATAACTCTCATTCTGACAATATGAGAATTATATATTTTAGATTTCATCTATGTTAAAACTAACACTCCCTCCACTAACACTTACCAGGATAAACTACTAGCATGGTCAGATACGAAGTTTGTAAGTATTTTTTAGAATTTTAAAGAGTTTTTCTACTAAAAAGAAAACTATATTTTCTGTAAAAAAAAGCACTTTTAAAAGCAATTCTAGCTTATATCCAAATAGACTATGTATCTATCAGAATAAACAATACATAGATATGGGTTATAACTTGTAACATTGTATTAGATTTCATCTTAGTCAAGGTTATGCAGTATAATATCCATAGGTGATTTAGGACTTTTTAACAATATATTCAATGCATGTAATCATAATTCACAATTTATTGTTACTAATGATGTGATGTAACTATTTATAATTTTTTCTGTCGTGCATATAAGATAAAGAGTGAAAAGAAATAACCTGGGTGGAGCTCAATATGAAGCCAAGAATACCCTCCAAAACTTGACTTCTTTCACTTTTGTCATCTATAACTAGTTCCATTTCTTCCATCAAATGGTGATGTTTCATAATCCTCCTACCCTTTTCCAGGTACTTGGCAAAACACCTCTTCATGTGGTACCGACTCTGCCTCAATGCATCAGGCATATTATCTATCACAGAATCTGTGCGTTTCAAGGCTGGTGCAGAAGCCATTTAAGCAAAGCAGAAGAGAAAAGTTGAGTTAAGGCTTTGAAATTGAGATGGGTTTCAATTGGTGGTCAAATGAGATGTGTCTGAATTTATATGCATGGCTACTTTGTGTATGGCATGTAAAATAACTTTGAGGCTGAGTTAGCTATGAAGGTGTAATTGTGCATGAGTTGGAGAAGGAATATTTGGTGAAGGAGGGAAAGGAAAAGAATTTGTATGCTTTGAGAAGAGATTGCTTTGGTGTTTTAGAAAGTGAAAGAAGGTGTGAATATTATCTCCATCACGGAGTTATAGGAATCATTCTTTCCTTCTATTTGTCTTGAATCATAACATGTTCAACAGAAAAAAGGATACAAAAAATGTCATCTTCACGGCATTCCCTTCTATTAGTCACTGTCTGTAAGTGCCACCAAATGCAATGTGATACAATAATGATAAGTATTTCTCAACTATGGCTTTTTTTACATACCCCTCAATTTAATATGGGTAGGTTGTGAAACTTGTCTATAAATATTCTGAAAAAAAAAATGTAATTTTTTATAAATTATCTATAAATTAATAACAATAATCTAAAAAATATGTTAAAAGTTTGTACATTAGAAAATTGATTTTTGTTTTTATTTTTCAATTTAAATATTGATGTACATTCAAATGTCAATTAACATTTAGACTGATGAAAATAATTATATAACATATATATATATATATGAAAAAATAATAAAATATTTTGGTCTAGTTTTAACCTTGTATATTATATTAATGCCTCTTATCAATATTATATTTATTGTTGTAGTGTTTTGTTTGTTATGTAAGTGAATAGTGAAAGTAAGCAGAAATACTTTTATGCAAGGCAAATTTAAACTTTTAAAGAGCCTAAAACAATAATAATCATCACTGAACACGAACAAAATACTCATAATTAAAGGTATTTTTTGTGAAAAGTCAATTAATGCATGAAACATTTTTTAAATAATAAAATTATAATATCATGCTATGCAAAATATTATCTGTTAAATAAAAAATATTATTAAAAAGTTATAGTTTTATAAAAATGGTAGACAGTAATATAAATGGAAACGATCAAAAAAATAATAATCCGAATCTCAAAACGTAAACATGTAAATTGGACCTTAGGCTAACTCTAAAATGAAATTTAAAGCGCACGATTTTTTTATGTAAAATGAAAAAAAATGAGTTTAAATAAAAAGGGAGATATAATCAAAATATATTTTAGAACTTTTTTTTTAAATATATTTTTGAATTTAGATTTTTATAACACTTTTTTGGATTTTGTTATCTCATTTCTGGATTCTATACTACATTTTTCAATTTATTTTTAAAATTTATTTTCCAAAATTTATTTTTTACATTTTATAATTATTTTTTTGGAATAAAATTTTGATTTTTAAATTCTTTCTAAAATTTTGATTTTTAAATTCTTTCTAAAATTGTATTTTTTTATTTCAGATTTTTAATTCCAAAATAAAGGACATTTTTAAAAATTAAAAACTAAATTGAATGCAGGTCACATCACAATACATCGGTGAAAAAAATAATTAGAAACTAAAAAAATCCGAGTAAGGCCCAATTAGTACCATGGGCCTTGTAGAATTAACCCGTTTCCTTGGCTTTTTATAAAGACAACCAATAACTGAAAGCTCACCCAACCTCAAATTAGGGTTTCCCCGTCTTTATATAAAAACGGTATCACCTTCTTCACTATATCACTAGTCTTTCTTCCAACCTCAGCTTCTATTTGAATTAAAACCTTTGAGATTATTTTATGTTTTATGGTTTTTCGTTATTTGTGCGTAAATTTTGTTCTCGAATTTATATGGCATGAGGGGTTATTTCAACTTTAGGTTCTAAGCATTTTCAATGTGCATGGTGTTTTGGAGATGGAAGTGATGATTTTTTCCCCAGGTGATCGACGCTGAACAAACTGTGCGATTTTTCTCATTTGAGAAACCAAGCCAATTAATCTGATCCATCTCTATTCATGTCTTTGTCAATGGTCTATTTGTTAGCACGAGTATTTGATTAAGATTTTAAGCACTTGATTGGTTTTAGAAAAAAATTGGAAAGTTTTTCAAATATAATTTAGGGTTTGTATCCTTTGAGTATCGAGCAAGTAGAGATTACTTTGCCCATATGTTCACTGAGAAGGAAATGTGTTCTTCCTTTTTATTTTTACTTTTTGTTTTTTATCTTGAGTTGTTTTCCTATATTTTAATATAAATAACTTTATTTCTCTGAAAATATTGATGTTATGGAGGGATACGAGGATGAGTATTTCTTTGTATTAAATTTTCATACTACTCTATCATATTTATTAAGTATATGCAAAATTGTCTTTTCTTTTAAATGAAGAAAGTCATATTTTACATCGTGAAATTCTTTTAAACTCTATTTGTTCCTGGTTTTATTTTTTATTTGTTCCTGGTTTTATTTTTTTTAGGACTGGTATCTTCATTTCTGTGGGGGAATTTGAAGAAAATGGATCAATTGATCCATGTAAAGTAATACCAACAAAATTGAAAATTTTATAAATATATAATGAAAGAGGTGTTTAAATTCAAAATAGTAAAAAATTCAATTGTGACAATAAAAAAGATAGGGATTAAATGCGAATACAAAATAAAAAAATAAAAATTACGAGATAAAAGTAATAATTAATATTTAATTAAACACAGCAGTCATGGCCAAAACTTAATACATCATACAAGCAAACGATAACTTCAATCTATGGACAATAGAGCATATGGATGATCTAAAAGTGTTAATTTTTTATATCTAACTCCGATTTTTTATTAAATTTTTTATTTTAAATTTATGATATTATGTTCCTATGGTACTATTATACATTATTTATCGAAACCAGTTTAATTACAGTTATATCATTAAATCTCAGATTAATATTTTGACTATTCATATAGAATTTCGTCACGCATCGAATCTCAGAACAGAAAACTAGTAAAAAATATTGCCTGCCAATCATCTAACACTTTTTAAAATCATCCATATAATGATAGCAGAAATCTGCACCTACTGTTGTTGCAGAAGGATAAACAACAAAGAAAAACCTTAACTACACCGCAACCAGTATACCACCAAAGCATTATTTTATGAAAGAATCTAGTATTTCATTGCAATAAGATATACAATCAAAAAGGACTTTCTTATACTTCAGTCTCCATTGGACAGCTAATTTCCACCTATCCATGGACCTTCTTGCTTTTCTAGATAAAATTACTTCAGTGAAACTATGTGCATCCCTCATATTATGTGTTTCTAAGAAGGTATAGATCTCATCCTTGGAAGACATAAGTTTTGTGATCTCCATGAAAGTGAAAAAATCTTGGCTACTGTCCATTGCATTCAGGAGCAAGGTGTCTTCATCGATAGATGTTGGCAGATTCTTTAACACAGTAGCACAAGTTTTGGACAGCCATTTCTTGATGAAAATTTCATTGTCTGTAGACAGTTGAGAACCAGAATACACAAGATGTCCGACAGACTTCCTCTTGTTTTGAGGGGTTGCCCACAACCGCAATGCAGCAAGTAGTGCAAATGAAGGCTTCCCATTATGATGGATATAGAGTGATTCCATAGACCATGAAGTGGAAAAATATACAGCTGGATCCAAAGGGATAAAAACTTTGTCATTTGGATTTTCTTGTAGGAGAAAGCCATAATGTTCAAGAAGCTCCAAATTTGTGTAAGTTCCATAGCATAATAGAACCTGGTGAAGAAAAGCTAATTAGTAATTCCCTATTTACTAAACAATGGAATGAAGAGACTGAAAACAGATATGGTACTACTGATCTCTTGAAAATATTAAAATGGAAGTAGGATTAGAAAATATCAGTCCCTGCAAAATTGAATAATTTATAGGAGACAGACAACTAACTTTGTTTATAGAATTTTAGTTCGAGGTAAGATTTATGATAAATTATATTTATATTTATTGAAAAAAGAAATCAGTAGCATTCACACTTTGGAAATGTAAACCAAACAGAAGCTAAGTTTACAGCTCCATATCCTAAATATAATCCTATCCTTTAACTCTTTCTTTAATTGTGTGGAACTACTATCTTGAGAAGGGTCTAATGCATTGCATAATACTACTGAATAAAAGTTTGGCTGAATTTAAAGTCACATAGCCGGGTAATTTTGTTTTCATCATTTTAGAAGCTGTAGTTCTAAAGGCTCTATGTAAAAATCTTCGGTGCAGTTTGTCCAATCCCAATTTTTTATTTAATTAACTTAAACATAAGACAATAGCAATTTCTCAGAAATCCAATCACATTTAAGTGATAAGGATTTCTATACTCGGATTATGTGGTGAAGGCTTAAAAATCCAACATGTATAGAAATTTGGGTTGAAGAGCAGCTTGATACCACTAAACATCTCCAATAAGGGTTGGCTCAATTGGTAGGATCATACTTTGTGTAAGAGAAGGACTTAGATTGTGTTCCAACAAGTGACCCTTTATTAATTGGTAATTTGTAAGCACAATTGTAAGTCTGTGCCAAGAGTTATACCTTGAAATAAGGTAGCCCCTCTTCCACTAAATTTCTTCACCAAAAAAGATACCATCAAGCATAGTTGTTTCAAAGCAATATCCTAATCAAATAGATCCAAACATAACATTTATGTCTACAAACTATATTCAAGTCAATGACAAAAAATTAAAACAAGACAAAGAAAATGGACCCAGAAGCTACAATGCAATCAATCAAATTAAATTTTAATTCATGTTTTCTCACATTAGAAACTTAAACTAATATTTTCATTCAAATTAGTAACTAAAATTTCCAGAAATAGTGTAAATACCTGATCGCCTTTCTTGTAATGTGCCCTAGCATAGAAGCAATATGCATTAACATTTTCCTCAAACCCACCATCAGTTAATCTCTGAGAATGAGAATCAAGCTGTTCTGCATCTACCACTATATTCTTGTCTCCATTTAATAAGTTGGTATCGTGAATGGAAGAGTTTGATAGCAAATGTTCTAAATCCTCAATGTCAGATGACTCCTCTCCAGGTGCATCATAATTAAACAAGTCACCCACGGGGCATAAACACCCAGCTTCATCCCATGGTACATGCAATGTTCGAGAAGATATCTACATTTTTCAAAGTTCAAATGTTACTAAATGATAGAGTGAGTGGTGATTTACGTGAAGGCAGAAACTGTTGTATCAACCAATAAAAAGTAATCAATATTCAATATAATTAGTTGGTTTTCTTATCAATGAAATAATTAAGTAGAACAACTTAAAAGAGATTAGTGAAAATAATTAAGTCACAATATTATGGATGTAAGTACTTGTTAAGGCACGGAAGAGTTTTTGATATAAACATCCAAAATTAAAGATGTTTCTAGTCCATGCTAGTGTAGGAAAACCAAATTGAATATTTATAAACAAAATACTTTTAGCATGCATAGATCTCTCCTCTCAAAGGTCAGGTTTCTAACTGACTAACCGTTGCAGCAGCCCAAACCCAAGCCTTAAATGTTAAAAATTGGGGCCTAAACATGAGATCTTCCATCAAAGCATGAGCTTCTTTCCACTCTGATTTGGCCTTTAGTATAGCTTTTTCAGTGACCCACACAGCTTCATCCACCTAATAACCAAATCATAAGTTAATTCTTATATAAAGTATTGATGATAATCTGATAAATATCATAAGCCAAGATGCTATAATCTAACCTAACAAGATAAACTAGAATGTCAAAACAGAAACTGAACTTGCAGAGCACGCTTCTCAAATTCATCAAACATGGCTAGTATGTCATAAGTGTGTGGCAAATGCATGAGGTAAGGATGCCACCTTGAAGTCTTCCCTTTACACACTTCATACAGCAAACAAACGATCAATATCTGCAGTATAGACAAGTGTAGAAGCAAGTACGTGAGATTCAATTACAAGCAAGAATACACAAGACAATAATACAACAACAATGATAAAGCCATATCCAAACAGGCGTGTCCAGAGCCAAGTTCAACAATGCACACAACAGTTATATTGGTCCAATACCCAAAACCAGATGATAAAGACTACCAGCTCTGGCACATTGTCACAAATTAAATTACAGGAACAACATAAACATAATAAGCAACAGAACTATTATACTTAGTAACACATACACTGGTAAGAAAGAAACCTGAGCTGAGGAGAGACAAGAGTGTCTATTGACAGCAAAACAGAGTTTTTTATCTTCCATAACATTCTCTCTTGTCATTAAAGCAGATTTCGGAACACTGAGAACAATTTCCCCCCTCCTAAGGTCTCTCACAGCACCCAAACCTCTCCTGCAGCATTCTCCAAACAATACACAAAAAATGGGTCAAAATTTGTTAACAGAAACAAGTCAAAAGCATCAAGCTTTACATTATTATTGTAGACTTTGTTTAATTACCAAAGAAAATACACGTCAAGAATACCAGGGAAATAATCACCATGTAAAAAAGAGTTGTTGGCGCGATAAATCTAATGCAAAGTTCATATTAACTATGACGCACACGTATGATGATAAGGGAAGATAAGAAGAATCTTTGAGTACCCGCCAGAGTGAGGAAAATGAGCGACACATAAAGAAGAACCCAAACATGAGGAAGGAGAGTGTTGAGGTTGGTCGGTGCGTGTTGTTGAGTCCGATATTCCAAGTTGCGCTGCCCATGTTAAGAAGCTTTCAAGGTTTTGTTGTTCCTGCTCCATCTTCTGCTGAAAACCTTAACCTAGTTCCTTCAGAACCCAGGAAAGTTAATTGCTTCTTTTCGTTTCATCTTGCGTTTTTTTTATATGTTTTCTTCTTTTTTATTTTCTTAGCTCTCTTAATTATTAGAAACAAATATTCTTTTAATTTATATAGGAATTCTTATAGATAGTTAAATAAAGTTTTCAAAAAGTGGTTGATTTGAATGGTGATGAAGATGGATTGGTTCCGAATCTCAATTTCTTCAATAAAAAAGGTGATTAGAAGATAAATAGATACAATAATATTAAAAAAGTTTAAACTTTTTAGTATTTGAAAAACTAGTGAAATTTGATTTTGAGAACTACTTTTATCTTTACACTATTTGAAAATTTTCATTTTAATCGTATAAAATATATAAATTTTGGTTTTAGTTAATATTAATATTAATCTTTAATTTTTCTTTTTCAAAACTTTAATTACTACTTTCAGTTTTTAATTTTATTTTGACATAAATCAATAATGCTTATTTTATTAATAAATATTTAATTAGTGTTATATAATATTAAAAAACAAAAGTAAAAATATTAAACTTTTGAAAGACAAAAAAACAAAATAAAATAAAAGTGCATGATCAAAATCAAAACTCCCTTAGTTTTCAAGGATAAAAAAAACACATCTAAGCTATATTAAAATCATACATTTTGTTGATGAATTCTAAATTATGTATAATATTAATGAGGAAAATTAAAATGTTAATTACAAACAAAGACATATTTAATTTTTTGTATATTTTCTGTTTAAAATATTGAAAATAAACATAATTCGAAACGTGAAAAATTACGTCAATTATGTTTTGAGGAACATGTCCATTCATGTAAAAAAAATAAAACATGTTCTCATGTCTCCTACAAAATATAGTCGCCATTCTCAAAACTGATTACTTTATTATCATACTATATTAATAAATAAAATCATAGGATGAAAAAATAAATTATGTAAAATTATCTTACATTCTTCTCTGTCTCTGCTAGTTTCGAACAGAACAAAACTTGTAGGAAAAATTGATAATAATTAGAATAAATTTTATTAACAACGTAAAGCAGTTTAGAGAAATATCTAATAAAAAGTACTTTATTACCAAATCATATTAATAAAGGTAAAAAATTTAATAAAATAGTCCAATATTATTATATGTCTTTCTAAAATTATCTAAAAGTAAGTTGATTTAATAGCTGGTAGATTTAAAGCTGGCTGTGCTCAGTCCGACCAATTGGACCAGAAACAAGGCCCATAATTACCAGGTTTGGATATGGGCTTTTGATTCCTCCTGCACTCTATCAATCTCCAACCTGCACTATATCACAAAGGTGAAATGACCAAAATAGTCTGGATTTTGCTGATTTGCTCTGCGTGTTGAAGGACACTGTTCCAGCAGTCTTGGGATATATTTTTTTTGTCTGTTTCTTCTTCCTGCACCACCATATGTTATTCTCTCATCTCTATAAATTTTCGTATTTTTAAAAATATCCTATATAATATTTCAAATTACGTAATTTATAAATTTTTTAAAAATTCGTAATTAGTTTACGAATTACATAATTCAGAAGTTTTTTTATTTTCGAACTACATAATTTGAAAATCTTTTTTAGCTTCCGAATTAACTACATTACATACTATTTTAGAGACTAAAGAAATTATCAATATCTAAATTGTTTATATTATTAACAAATAAGTTTTAGATTGATATATAATTTGTTACCAAAATTTTAGTTATAACTTTATAATTTACTTGCCATTTCAATTATAATTTAACTTCAAATAACATGATTACATATACGCATTAAGAAGATAACTTAATTTGTTAATTTGTAAGAAATAACTTAATTTGTGTTTGAAAGTTATAATTATGTACTAACTAAATCCAACCTTATTAATTACTTGTTTCATGATTAATTAAAGTGGAACACATCTCCAATAGAGAGGAGATAAGAATCTAAGCTATATGTACCAACGATTTAAAAGTGGGAAAATACCAACCAATTTAGAAGATAAGAAAATATCTTATATCCATGCTAACCTACCAAACATATCCTCACACCATTTCTTTATTCATATCTAGACTTATTTTGACCACGACTCATATCTCTTTTAATACAAACAATATAAAGATTTAAAACACCAAATAAGATAACTAACATTCTCACTCCTACCAAGTAATCATTCATCACTTTTCACAGTTAATTAATCTAATAATGTTTACCAATCTCATAACACCTTTTACCATTAAATAATGGGTAATGAGATCTGAGTCAAAAACGTTTCCCACTATCATAGAGAATTAGGTCCATTAATTAATTGGAAAAACCTTAAAGTACCACATTGTTTAAGATTTAATTTGACCTACCAATGCAATTTTCGGAAAGAGCAGTGCCAAGTGTCCGTAGACTGTGAAGTAGTGAAATAATGATGATCCAGTGAGATGAGATCCACAGAAGGTGCAAATTGCGTCCGTGTCAATTTTTGCTTAATTCCACTTTTCCACTCTGTAGGGTATAATGCAAACCGACAAAGGCCCACTGGGCCCCATGCAGCCCATTTAGGGGTAAAAAAGAGCAAAAAACTCTATAATTGGCAACCTGCTAGGGCCCACGCTCTTACCACCAAACCAATCCCACGATCCCGTGAAATAAGTGTATCACTTGGTGGAGTCAATGGGACAGAGCCACGTGTCAGTCCACACATCACCGTTTTCAACACCGCTTCGTGGCACACGATAAGGTTATCCTTCTCTCATTGGATGATTGCGTCCACGTGGATTTCACTTTTTCTTGCGCACTTTTCGTACCTGCCGTCATTCCCGGGTCGTATCCGATTCACTTTTTCTGCCCGGGTCGGGTTTAATACCAAAGTTGTGCCTTCGTAAACACAAGTGAAAAAAGCATCAAGTCATATGCACAAAAATAAATAAATACAAATTATAATTAAAATTATTTTCAAAATATTAAAAATTGTACTTTTTTTTACTGATAAGCATGTTTAATCTTTCATCACTCATTTGGTAGGTTCTTTAGAATATGGAAATTAAAAAAAATAACAAAATAAGAGAAAACAAAGGTAAAAAATATTATACACAATAATTAAAAAATTAATGCTGGTATTTATTTTTAACGATGCATTGATGTAATACTGTGAAAAATAATTATTATTTATAGGTTACATGGCTGTAACAATTAATACTATATAAGAAATATACAAGTTTGTTTAACATAAAATATATGCAAGAGAGAAATAAAGTTACTTTCAAATTAATTTTAAAAGAGTTAATTCTCATTTTTACTATTTGTGTTTTTAGAATTATTAAAAATAAACTATTAGAGTGGAGAGGAGCATGTTAAGATTACTTTAGAATATATTTACGCAGTTGTTTAGAATTAAAAATTAATTTTAAATAACTCGTACATGTGATTAAAATAATGTTTTTTATTAATAAGAATTTTTATTGGAAATGTTATAGTATGCATTTATATGTTGTAGTATATATGTAGTAAATAGACTGTAAATTTGTGTGATGTATGGAAAAATATTTAGTTTTTTTTATGTAAACTTTCTTAAGATGACTGAAACTAAAATATGTCAGAAATGGTCGAAAACTTCTATTTTTTAATAAATACAATAGAACATAAAATAATAAATAAAGTCACTAGTAACAAATAAAATGATCATATTTTCCCTTCTTTTTCATTACTTTTTTAACTCGAGTGTATTATATTTTTTTATTAAAAATAACAATAGAACGGGATAATAACAGGTAGTAGCTATTTGATATTTTTTCGTGTAAAAATATTAAATTTGCCTCATTATTTGCTATTTTTTTCATAAAATTTTGATTTTAAAGTATAATATAAATAAATTACATTATATAATATTCTTTTAAATAAATTTAATTTTTTCAATTATTTTAAATAAACTACATAATAAGTATAAATTTAAATATAAACAATTTTTTTAAAAAAACTTTATAGATCTAAATAAAACTAACCTATTTAAAAACAACTTTATTCTAATAAAATTGAATGAACAATATAAATGTATAAAATTAAATTTTAAATAATTCTTCCATTATTGATGTTTTCATTTTCAATAATACTACTTTATTAATTTAATTATAAAATATTAAAAATAAAAATCATTAATAATAGATGATAAATCTGAAAATATAATATCATTATACTATACTCATCTTATTAATGAGTGTATGATACAAATATTTGGGTCCGTCACCTCTATTAAAAATACTTATCTTACGACTATTACAAATTTTATTCACAAATATTTGAAATATGTTTTTTTTCATCCCTAATTATTTTTTAAAGCATAAATTAAAATAAATGTTGATTTTAAAGTATTATATAAATAGTTAAAAATTTACAATATCATTATAAAGCAATTTAATCTTCTTTTAAAAAACAACTTCAATTAAGTTACATAGTAAAGTATAAGTTTAACTAACATTATTTTTTAAAATATTTTTACTTCAATAAATTTAAATAGAAACATAAATATATAAAATCAAATTATTTGTGCTATCCTGACCTTATAATTAAAGTAACGTATACAAATTTTATTTTACCTTTTTTATAATATGTCTTAAAATATTTTCAATAAAACAGATTATTTTACCTTTTTTATAATTATAAGTCTTAAAATATTTTAAATAAAACAGAAAAAATGTTTAATAATAAATATAATTAATTAATTAATTTATTGATATATAAAGTGGATGACTTAAAATTCATTTGAGAGGAAGGAAAAGGGAGGAAATACAGGAGAGTTTTTTTATGGTTTCTTCCAAAATGCGAAGAAACCCGAGTAGTAAATTTTAAAAGAGGACAAAATTATCTAGTAAATTATCTAGAGGAATAAATTTGTTAAATAATTATAATATTAATAATAATTGTTTTTAATTATAGTTTTAACAAATATTTAATAACAATAATAATATAAAAATAAAATTAATTTTGAAAATATTTTTTAATTAGATTTTTATAATTAGAAATGTTAAAATTTTGTTTATTTTTACCTATTAATTATTAATTTTCCATGTTATGAAAAATTTACATAATTAGTATTTTTTCTAAAATTAACTCTTACACATTATTTGAAATATTTTTAATTACAAGCAATTAAAATAGACAAAACAATTATTCAACAACACTAAAATAATTTACAAAATTTTAATTAATTAAAATCTATATAAAAACATCACATATTTCGAATATATAAACTTACATTTTACACATTTTAAAATAATTAAAAAAAATCATAATTATCACATTAATTTCAATAATTTTTTTTCATAAATTTACTCTAACATATTATAATCTAAACAACTTCATTTCTTTTAACACATTCCTCCTCTCAAATTCTCGTACATTCTCTCTTGCAATTAAAACACAAAGAGACATTTGAGTTCCTCTATTTCAAATTATTTTTGTACAGAAATAATAAAATTTAGTATATTTTTAATTTATATTATTTTGCAATAATTTCTCAAAGTATGAAGACTTATTTAAAAGTTTGAAAATTTATTACAATTATATTTATTTATTAACATTAAATTATTACATTCAATGATATTTAAATGTTATTTAATATTTTTTAATATATTAATCAAAATAGTTTTATATTATTTATTACAATTATATTCATTTTCTAGCATTAAAATTATTGAATTAATAAAAAAATTATATTTAATAAATAATTAATTCTATATTAATATCATGGACTAGATGTCTTAGGAATGCATTTTTAATGGTAATGATAATTTAATTAAAAAGACAGAGAATAAAGTTCTATTTTATAATCAGTAATAACAAATAAATTGGAAATTTATCCCAATCCATATAAAAAGAAAAGAAAGAACAAAGTGTCATGTATTATAAACTTTTGGAGGGAACTGTATTTTCCAACATTAGAGAGAACCATGTAATAATGTATTTTTTTTCACCACCTAATTGTATCTCTTAAAGGAGAGGAGTATAATTTAATTTCTTTAATATATCATCTAATAATTTAATGATATATTTATTTATTTTAATATACTATAATGCATCAATGGCACTTTCAAAGAAAAGAAAATGAATGCAAATTAATAAAAATAATATTATTTTTATTTCTTATTTTTTTAAAGTCTCGTGATATTTTCATATTAATTTATGAGTAAGATTAATTTATTTATAGATTGAATGTAATTACTTACTTTTAATTTTATTTTATATTGACGGTGTAGATGAAGTAGGCGTTTACTCTAATTCTCAATTTCCTCTCATTTTTATTAATATATATCATCTTTAATAATTATTTTATAATATTCAGTTAATAATGAACCAGTCAAATTGATGAGTTTTTAAGTTTTGTAGTAAATAATTTTCATTTAAAATTTAATATTTTTCTCATCCCTTATTTTAATATTAATTAAAAACAAATAATTGTCACAAGTAGAAGATATAGAAACCAAAACTTTTAAAGAATAAAATAAACCTTTAATATTATATTTATTAAACTCAATAAATAAGTAACATTAATTTTTATTTAAAACTTGAAATGACTTTTTTTTTTCTTAATTTAGAGGAAAACATAATTTTTTTTTTATCATATATAAAATTACTATTCCATTTTTGTTTCCACCCTATTTTTTTTTTTACTTTTTTTTACTGTTTAAACTTCACATTATAATTAATTACTTTAGTTTTATATATGTGAAAACTGTATAGTTAATAAGTGTGATTTAATTTCCCATTTAATATTTTTCATTTCATATTTTTCCCCTTTATGATATTTTTATATTTACCAAGAAAAACAAAAGCTGACTCCAAAAGAAAAATGCGGGTATGGAGCTGGGAAACCCGACCCACTATAAATATGGGTAGCTAACGTTGAAATGAGACACAGAAGGCTCCAAGAACAAACATGGGTGCCAAAAGCGTGTGAAACTCAGAACCAGACAGTTCTGTTGTGTCACACAAGAGAGAGTGGTCTGAAATGCCGTAAGAGAGATTAGCACAGCAGAGAGAGAATTTCTCTTTAAGAAAAGGTGCACACTTTTTTTCTTTTTCTTTTTTAAAAAGGGAAGAAACAAAGAGACGAAAAAAAAATAGTATTAAGGCTCTGGAAGAGTGGAGAGAGTTTGGTGGGTCATATCATATGGCGAGTGAAACAAATTGTTCTTAGTGGTCGTTGTTAGTTTTTGCTCCTTCCATGATGTTGATGCCTTCAACCATTTTTTCAATTAATGGGAACTTCTCCTGAGTGGATCACAGCAGCACCACCCAACACAGGTGTGTGTGTCTGCATTTTTTTATCTTTTCATTCACACTCTTTCTGTAAGAGGTTGGATTTTCGTGTAGGTTAGGGAATATAGTACGTAGATAGCTAATATGTTTGACCAACTTCATAATTTAGTGCTGTTTTGGTGCTGGAATGAATGAATGGATGGCTGAAAATTCGTAGCAAGCACTGTTTGTTGGCTAGTGTTTTCTCTAGTGACAGTTGCAACTCATTTTTTTCTTCCGGGGGGTGGGGGTGTTGTTTGGATTTGTATCTTCATTAGGTGTGCTTTTGTAATCTTGTTGTATCTGATCAAAAGGGTTTTTTTTGTTTTGTTTTAGGTTGATTTCACTGTGATACTGAATAAGATGCTTGTTTTTTGTTCAGTCACAATATAGTTGGTAGAACAAGTTTTGCTGTTGCTGGAAGTGGTTGCTGAGACTTGCATGGGAATAAAGGCAATTGTTTTTGAGTGATTTGCCAGTGTCTTCAATTTTGTGGTTCTCTGAAGGATTAATATTTGAGAAATAGGAAGTGAAGGAGGAAAGAATAAGCTCCACAAGCAAGTTTCAAGAACACAAGAGTTTAGTCATGTCTGTGACATTAGTATGGGTTGCTTCCTTCCCTGGTTTGGAGGTTTCACGTTCCACCGGGTTATTTGATTCTATCCAACATGTGAAGTTGTTAGATTCTTCGAAGGTTATGTCTCGAGATTATGGGTCGATTAGACCGAAGGATAGGGAGAAGAGATGGAGATTTTACTCTTTGAGTGCAGATATGAAGTATGCATGTGTTGGACGGTCTGGCTTAGAACGTGCTAGCAACTTCCATCTGGTAACGAATGTGCTAGCAAACCCAGCAGCAGGAGAAGTGGCTGTTTCATCAGAGCAGAAGGTCTATGATGTGGTGTTGAAGCAGGCATCTATGGTTAAGAGGAAGTTTGGCTCTAAGGGTGAAATTGATGCAAGACGAGATATTGCTCTGCCTGGGAATTTGAGCTTGTTGAGTGAAGCATATGACCGTTGTGGAGAAGTTTGTGCAGAATATGCTAAAACATTTTACCTGGGTTAGCTTTCTCTTATCCTTCCTTCATGTGAGGATGTTAACTTCAGATTACATTTGGGTTTGTGGCATGGTTTGAATCCAATTTACATGGGATTTTGTCTTGCAGGAACTCTCCTAATGACTCCCGAAAGGCAAAGAGCTATCTGGGCAATATATGGTGAGTGATCATGTTCTTTTGGTTAGGATCTCTTTCTCTCTCTAGACTATTTTCTTTTAATTGTTTTATGTTCATAAATGTTATTTTATTTGGATTAGCATTAGCTGTTTTGCAAAAGGAATCTACTTTAAAACTCTTACAGTAGGTGGAAATCACCTTAAGCAGGTACTTTAAGACTTTTCACAAGCTGTTGTTGAATTGAGAGATACTGTAACAACAGAATTTGTTGGTTTTAGAATGCACTAGATGATTTATTTTCACTCAATTAGGGTCCAAACTCCATATCTAATTGTAGTTTCTAACATAGAAGTTAAAAGCGTAAGAAATAAAGTTTTGGTCTCCAGAAAGCATGTTGACTAATTATATACTTGATAAAATATTTTTTGAACTTTCGGGTTAGTTTATGTTTAAAACAAGAACTAGCAGACTTTTTTGGCTGTAGGGATCTCCAGGCTTGAAAATCTGGATTTTCAATTAATATTTAATCTTATTTTAAAACGTAAATGTTTGAATGAGTCCTCAAAAATTGAAAAACTGTCTTTGTTCCATCTAAACTTCAAAGAAACCTGTGGCAATGTCCATTCCTTAGTGAAACTAAATCATTGCATGAAAATGTTTCTGACCAAATATGTAAATGAGAACGTAATTTTCTTGTGTACAATATAAATTGGCAAACGTTTAAAGTGAGCAATCAATAATGAAGCTTTCACCTTCAGATGATAAAATTGCAAAAGCACAGTGGTTTTACTCTAATCTCTGACTGAATGCTTAAATTGTTAGACATTTCCAGCTGTCAAAATATCTGATGTTCATTTTGATAATCAAAATTGGAAGGATATGGGTAAACTGTGGTAGCTCTTATGGATTCATTAGTGAAAAAAAATCTACTTGTGCTTTATCTTGTAATGTATTGCATATCTTTTGTCAGATGATCCTGTTTTTCAGTGTGGTGCAGGAGAACAGATGAACTTGTTGATGGCCCTAATGCTTCACAAATTACGCCAACTGCTTTGGATAGGTGGGAATCAAGACTGGAAGAACTTTTCCAAGGTCGTCCATTTGATATGCTTGATGCTGCTTTAGCTGATACAGTGGCCAAATTTCCTGTTGATATCCAGGTATGGTCCATTTCCTTAATCATTTAAAATATTCGATGGAAATTCATTGCTAATCTATACACATACATATGTGATGTAATATGAACTGTGTGTATTTTAAAACAATTGGAGATTTGGAGGTGATTATTTTCTTTTGTATTATTTTTACATACTTTACCTTTATATTATTATCACATCACAGTTTTCCTTCATTTCTTTAGTCTTTGATGACATTGGTCTCTGCTTCCTTCATTTTTCATTAAATATACACTGTGTCCTAAATTTTCTTGCTGTGTTGTCCAAATCAGAGTTCTTAACTGCTCATGATACTAACTGTTTGATTCTTAATTTCAATTCTATAATACCTTTCAATCTCAAGTCCTTGGAGAAAAAACTTATATAACGGTTGCACATTTTGAAATGCTGTTTAGTTTTTTTGAGAATATCAATGCTTGTCTTTACTATAAATATCTTGTAAACCGCCAAGGTATTTCATGTGCCCTGACTTTTGTGAAACCTTCAGGTTTCATTTACATATAATAAACTTGAGTTTAATATATTAATCTTCATTTTTAGAGGACATATTTTTCAACTCTTTTATTCATGTCCATGCAGCCATTTCAAGATATGATAGAAGGAATGAGAATGGATCTTAAGAAGTCGAGATACAAAAACTTTGACGAACTATATCTTTACTGTTACTATGTTGCTGGGACAGTCGGTATAATGAGTGTTCCAATCATGGGCATTTCTCCATATTCACAAGCCACAACTGAGAGTGTTTACAATGCTGCCTTGGCCCTGGGAATTGCAAATCAGTTAACCAACATACTCAGAGATGTTGGAGAGGAGTAAGTTCGTAAATATTAATGTTCATTTAAGTCTTTAGAAAGGCTGTGAAGAAAATACGTGTTGAATCAAGATTGTGAAGTTTACTTCTCTCACTATAACCATTTGAATCAAGATTGTGAAGTTTACTTCTCTCACTATAACCATTGTGGAATTGTCCATTAAACCATTACATGTCAATGTCTAACTTGATTTTTGATGATTATGAGATGCATATCACCTTATTGAGACACAGGATAGCTGGACTTTATTGTCTCATAAAAAAGTAAAAGCATGAGATGTATAGGAGTTTCTTTTATTGTTAACACACCAGTGAGCCATTCCTGCTATGTGTGGTTGGGTTTGTCTAACCTGATTAACTAGAGAAAAGAAAAATAGGTGGCTGAAAATGAAAAATTATAGTGGAAGTAATACCAAAATATGCTTCAAGGATACTATGTTAGTTTATTCTGATACTGATTTCAAGAATGAATCTGCATCTTAATTTGGTTACACCCTTCTTATTTTCAACAGTGCCAGCAGAGGAAGAGTGTATTTACCTCAAGATGAGTTGGCTCAAGCAGGGCTTTCGGATGAGGACATATTTGCTGGTAAGGTGACAGACAAGTGGAGGAACTTCATGAAGCACCAAATTAAAAGGGCTAGAATGTTTTTTGATGAGGCAGAAAAGGGAGTGACGGAGCTTAATGAAGCTAGCAGATGGCCGGTGAGAAATTCCAAACAAATTTATCATTTTACAAAACCTTTTCTGTGCTTGAAAATTTAAGAACAAACCATCAATTCATCCTTGAAGTCTGCAAAATTTTGACAAACCCTTCAAAATGGTCCTTGGAGGATAGTAAAATATGTTAACAGAGGAGGAATCAAACTGATGGATATTCCATACTTAGGGAATCATTTCTGTAGTTTTATTATTTAGGGACTACTTAAGAGACAGTAATACTTGAAAGATCAAATTGTTGGTTTATTCAAGCAAAACCTCTTCAGAATCAATGGGGGTGGGCCTGTGGAAGCTTAGTGAAACATTTTCTTGGTCAAAATATTTGTTTGACAAAGATAGTTACACACACAAATTTAAAATCTGAACTTTAATCCCAGAGATAAAGCTTTGCAGTCAGTGTCAACAAAGAAATATATTTATTATTGGTTGTGCTCTTAGGTGTCAGCATACGAGTTTGTAGCATGTTCTAATGGAGTGACGTCATTGTAAGCCAATATAAAAACAGTGTAAAGTTGAAAGTGGACTAATAATTTTTTAGGGCTACCCAAGTGAGAACACACACACTCCTAGAAAGATCATGGCAATTCTAGAACCAAAATGGAAAAAGGTCAAGCCTTTCATGCATTATTTAGCTAGTTTGACATGTGAACACAAAAGGGTTCTTTGGGATTGTAGGTATGGGCATCCTTGCTACTGTATCGCCAGATTTTGGACGAGATTGAAGCAAATGATTACAACAATTTCACCAGGAGGGCTTATGTGGGCAAGACCAAGAAGTTTCTTTCCTTGCCAGTTGCTTTTGCTAGATCTATGGTTCCTCCATCAAAAGTATTATCTCCTGTAATGAAGTCCTAAATCCAATGTCATATAATGTTATGTGGAAAAATGGATTAGGAGAGCCAAAAAAATGGAAAAGCACAATTTGTATATTGTCAAATAAGGCATAATTTTACTTAATATTGGATTTTGATATTCATCATCCCCTTTTTATGAAAAAGAAGTTTGGATTAGTATATTGTTTTTCTTTTGTATAGTTTTCACTTTGATGCTAGCTATGAATTATTTGAACTGACCCACGTTCTCTTAATTTATTGTTACTATTATAATTGGAAAATGTATAAATTTTAATTACTTTTTCTGGGCTATGGAAAGTCTTTTCAAATCGACATTTTCATTACAACAACCATACTTTGTAGTGTTTCAATTAGAAATAATCTTCATGAAAAACTTGTATTTTAAATGAAAATTTATTTAGTAGGAATATTTAAAATTAATATAATTTGAGTATAGCAACCCAGCATATAAGATATATGAAAAAGAAAGGTTTAAAAATATTTTCTTAGGCAACCGATTCAAATGCAGTAAGAAACTAGCACTATAACAATTACCAGAAACATAGGATGTGAACATTCTTTTCATGATAATAACAATAATGACTACAATTAAATTTTGCTACATAACTATTATCAAAATAAAAAATTTCAAAAACATAAAAAGTAAAATGTGAACACTTTCGATTTTATGTATAAAAATTAAGTTATAAACCTTTTTTTTATATATTTTTTGACATAACTTTTAAAGTCACGGTTAATGTTATGCTGTAAGTTATTTTACCAAGGAAAACTGAATAAGGCTAAAAATTACATAATCGAAAGTGTTAATGTTACAGCACTAATGCATACGAGAGTGTTGATAAAATGACGTGGCAGAATAGGGGCCGTTGATTTAACGGGAGCGACGCGCAGATTCGATGTAGTCTTGAAGGGCTTTGAGTTGCTCTTGGGAAGGGGGTGTTTGGTTGTTCTTGATGGATCTATGGACATCATAGGTTGTTGATGCAAAGAACAGAAGCCTGTTATGTTAAGGTTTGCACGTTTAAGCGCGTTTATAACGAACAACTTAATGGAATTGCAAATCATTGGAACTGAAATTCATTAGAAAATTGAATTGAAGTAGAAGGTATGCAATCATACCCAGAAGCAAAAAGTATAATCTGGCTTGGGAAAACGTGTTTGCCGAAGATCCTCATCGTACTGTGTATTGTGTGGCTCGCTGTGTAACGCGCTTCTGGCTCTTGTCCCCAGCCAAACGCAAAAAAATGAGTGGAACTGATTATTTAGTATTACTTTTGTCTCTGTTACTATTTGTTTTGTTTGTGTTTATTGAACTTTTGGGCTTGGATCAGGGTAAAGAAAAGACAAATTCTTCTTACATCCAATTTTTTTGAACCTACACTCTACATACTTTTAAATTTTCAAAAATATCCCTTATTTCAGAAATAAAAATCTAAAATTGAAAATAATACATTCCAAGTAAGCTGGACGAGATTATTATGTTTTGAAAATAAAAATTCAGAATAGAATTAAAAAACCAAAATCTCATTCTAGAAAAACAATATCACAATACAAAAAAATTCATTGAGGGAAAAAATCCAAAAACATATTCTGAAAAAAGGTGTTCGGAATGTATTTTCATTTGTACCCCATTTTATTTAAGGGAACTTTTGTCGTTTCAGATTGAAATTGGGTACAGATGATATGGTGCAGGAAGTAATTGCCTAAAGAAGATGCAGTGGAGGGCCTCTAAAGATTGAACTTGGATATAATGTTAGAGAAATGTAAGAATAATAATGGAAAATTCTCTCTCCACCTCCATTGATTCTTACTGCACCTCCATATAATTTTGAAATTTCATCCCTACCCTTGTCAGTATATGTTAGGGTTTTGGTTTTGTGGGTGATTTGTTATTCATTTTGAAGGGTCATTGTGATGGTTGTTTGTGGGGTGCTTTGTGGTTGAGGTGATGGTTTGTGGTTGGTGTTGGTGAGGTTGGTGGTGAAGGTGAGTTGTTTTTTTGCACCATTTTCTTTAGCGTTTTTGTTTTCATTTTGTTTGTGTATGAGATTGCACAATCTGTAACACCTCCATTGTGTAATGTAGATACTGGATAAAAGTTTGCTTTGATGATGAAGTTCTTGGAGGATATGGTTTTTGCTTGCCTAATATTTTACTAACTATGGTTTAAGTTGAACTACAATGTGCATTTACTCTAATCAACAACTCATTCTTTTGAGCATTGTTCTCATCTTCAAGAACAGAAGGTACACAAATCACATCCTAGAGATTTGAAGAGGTATAGTAGTTTCAAACATTTCATGCCTAACAGCAGGAACAAGAGGGAGATTTTGTATGTGGCCTTGTTTCTGTAGAAGATGTCTTTGACAATTTTCAGCAGCCATGACCCCAGCAGAGTAAGCTCCATGCACAGATCCCTGGTGGTCATCCATGCTGACAGCTTCTCCACCAAAGAATATATTACCCAATGGTGCACGAAGCCTCTCATACACATCATCTGGCTTCCCAACTAAATCACATGCATAACAGCCAAGAGAGTTTGGATCTGTTCCCCAATGTGACACAAGATATTGAACCTGCAATAGTCCATCAAACTCAAAATCCAGGCTCATGAAAGTGGATGTAGAGAATAAAGAAACACATGGCACGAGAGGTGAACTTACAGGCATAGAAGCATGAGGAAACATGTTCTTGAGCTGTTGCATTACAAAATTTGCAGCTGATTCATCAGATAGCTTTTCAAGGTCATAAGCAAACCTTCCAGCTGCCATATACACAAGAATTGGATGACCTGTTGCTTTGTGGAGATTGAGAAAATAACCACAGGCATAAGAGGTGGGTGCAACCATTCCCAGAACTTCTACATTAGGCCAAAATACTCTATCAAATCTAAGGGCAACTTTATTTTCATTTCCCACACCAATATCTTTAATTGCTGCAATCTTCCATTCAGGCAATTTTGGTGTAAATTCAATTGAATTGGCCTTAAGGATTCCAATAGGAACAGTTAGAATAACAGCGTCAGCAACAAAGTTTCTGCCATCCTCAACGGTGACCATTACCATGTTGTAACCATTGGATATTTTGGTCACCCTACATATGAGGTTTCACAAAAAGGATAAAAACTTTGCACCCTAATCACCCCCATGAGAGGGACAGAAAAAATTGGTATGCGTTTCTTATTAATAGAAGCTGCGAAAAATGGTAATAAATTCCACATAAATTTTCTTTTCTTTTCTTTTTTGCATGTCGTGACACAAATCATGAAAACGATTATGTAACAAATCATATAGCTTGGTCAATAAATTATACACAAACCTGTGGTTCAAGCGTATATCGAGATCAGTTGCAAGAGCTTTTACAACAGGATCATATCCTTGCACCACGAGTCCATGGCCACCAGTGAGGACATGCTCCTGTACGAAAACCAAGAACAAGAGCAATACTAGCATTCATTTGAATACTAAACAATGCCAAGCTCATCTTCTACATACAGACGGAACCTTGATTTAAATTTTATCACTTCAACCAACGGAATAACTTGATGAATCAAGGACCTAACAGGGTAACACATAAGTGTGATGCGGAAGTATAGCTTGTTCAGCTAAGACTTCTATAGAAGAAAATAGAAAAACAGATAGGTAGTTTTCATATTAGTACCCAAATTAGCACAAAGTTACCAATGCAGGCAATACTTAAATATTATAACGAAAATCCATATAATTTATCAGTCTTGTGAAATTCACCAAGCTTGTTCGAACATTGAAAATCTTGGCCCAGTTCCACCCGCCCAATGTCACAGTCAATCTAACTTATCAGTATACAAATTCAAATTAATTTGATTAAGTGCATTAAATTTTCAAATTTGCCTTGATTACTTGATGAACAAGTCTATCTCAAACTCAAATTCATACAATATGTCTATCTTGTACTTTCATAACCATGGTCTTTTCATTTTAGAAAAAAAAAGACACTGAAAGTCTAAAAGATTCAAAACCACGAAAGAAAATGAATTGACTTCATATGATTATTTTCAGTTTCCTCAAATTATATAGGGTTAATGTTTGACTTAGATGACCTATAACATAATGTGGCAATTTTGTTGGATCCAGTATTTACCATTAGACCACAAGTTACATCTAATAATCAGGGCGTAACTTTTGTTTATAACTTTTTTTACTTAAAACCGTAAGAATCCAATCATTACAATTTAATTGTGACTTGATGAAGGGATAAGGCTTTGTGTTTGTATTTTCTTCTAGAATTTTAATGAAGTTCAGAAATATAATCTTCAGTAGAAAATAATACTGTGTATGTTTCGTAAAAGTTGGTAACTCAAAGCTTTCTGCTTATTATAAAAGTTTCAACAAACCAGAATTCATCAGTTATAATCAACAATTATCTAACCAGGGACCTAGTGGCTAAACGAGATTTCATAATGAAATCAGACTTAAGTATAAATGAACCGGAAAACAACACATGTGAAAGTTCAAGGCAAAGAGAATCTTGTATCTTCAACTAATATAATGACACTTGCCTGATCCCAGGTTTTCAGTGATATCATATCTGCATCAGTAGCAAACCAAGCTTCCATTCTGCATATATACCATTGCAGCACTTCATGAGCTAGTCCTTGCAGCCTGCAGAAACTGTCACGTTACACTGATAGATTGAAACTTCAAGCCTCAGTGCTTGTATACAATATATGCTCTTATCAATCTCTTACCTTAGTCCTGGATGTCTATTTAACACGATTGAAATTGCTTGGAGAATAGGCATGTCATCAGGATGATCATCCCTCACTTTCACTGTCTAGAAATATCACAAGAAATCCAATAGATTACAGTTTAAGATAATCACAGTTTCATTCATGATTAAGAAGAAACACAAGCCATATGCAACAAAGATCTTACCTCTGCTAGAATTCTCTTGAACGTGTCTCCAACTTCCATTACCATTTGTTGAGGGACTTGATGACCATCAATGTTAAATAGCATACAGCTATAAAGATGAAATAGCATTACTAGAAAGCAAAGTAGTACAATTGCAAAAGTTTCAGATGTTCCTCACTCGTTAGAAAATTATATGTGAATGCTTCAGTTCCATGAGAGACAGATTGTAGAATTGTCTACGCATAATAAAAGGTTAAGGCTCATGCAATACATCAATCTTGCAGAAACATGGAGATGAAATCTGAATTATTACCTTTCCAAGTCATGATCATATAAGACAGAGTTATCACAACTGGTACGATACAATGTGAGCCCTAAACCACGTATCAATGGTGCCAAGGGATTCTCATTGCAAACACCATGTAGCCTGGAAAAGAATCAATAAAATAAAAACAAAGTTATTGAATTCTGACTCATTTCGTTGCTTCACATTTAAAAAATACATTTAGCTTTGAGAATGACTTTTTGAAACAAATTTCAATAAAGGGATAATGACCACATTACATTTCTCATAAGGTACTGAATTTTAAGCCTAGTGAGCATGAAGAAAAGTAAAAAACGAGAGGAAAACCACTATCTGAGTAACCATTATAATTTAGAAATGACTACAATACAAAAAAATATTAGCACTAGATTGACAAAATTAAAAGGAAAATATAAACTAAAAAAAAAAAAAAATAAGGTTATCATTGCTGTTATACTACTGGAAGGAGAGTACAAGGGACTTGTCATTTCGTATCAACATTGGTGCTTAGAAGCTTTAAATCTCTTAGGCAATGTAATGAAATTACTGGGAAAATATCCCCTAAGTTGCAGTTCACACTTTTAGAAACTCTGCACACATTGTTTCATTGAGGATGGATATTTTTCTGAGGACCAACCATATAAAAGAAGGGTTGAAAATTGGCAATAAGAGGAACTTTTTCAATCTCAGCATATCTAGGGAGTTGGTGCAGTAAGGCTAAGAACCTAAAATGAGCATACCAAATTAATGAATGGCAAGTTAGAAGATGGTGAACAAGGTTCACAAGTTCAGATCATCTTCCAATTCCAAAACAATGTGCTAGCAACAAAGAAAAAAAAATTGTAGTTCGAGTAGAACTTACCATGAGGCTCCCATATCTACAGGACAGCCAAATGAGTAATCAGTGTATATCCTGCCACCTACCCTGTCCCTTGACTCCAGTACAATCACCTAACCAAATGATGGGAATAAGAAAAAGAAAAAAGCAATAGAAAATCTTTCCTAGACCTAATTAAAGAAAATAGAAAGGATAAGCAAATAAAGATGAATCTGACTAGTGATATTGTACCTTAAAAGATGCATCATAGAGACTTCGTGCAGCAGCAATTCCTGATATTCCAGCACCAATGACAATAACTGTTGGAAGAGAACTGCATGGCCTCTTGATGTGTGCAGCAACAGTGCCTGGTGGACACCAAAATCACAAGGAAAAAAGTTGTTTATGTAAAGAGCAAACCCAAACCACACAGTGCAAAATATCTCTTACGTTTCAAAGAGATGAGAGAATAAGAAGTAAGATAACATAGATATTGAACCACCAATACAAAAATAGTATTTTGTACCATAATTGATTTACTTGAAAGATTCACAAAAATACACCACTGTAAAATTTCTTAGACAAGCCATGTAAACAGTTTCATTTGCATTCCATTAAAGAATGTAGATCCTTGTTTTACAATGCTTTCACACAGGGTCAGATCACTACAGAACCATACATTTCCCATTTTACCTCATCCAAAGGAATAGGTTACTTTGGTTAAAGGAAACATTTTTTTGTTCTCTATTTTCTCTTCTTAATTTTTAAGTACATGAAGAGTGATCATTTCCAAATAATTAATAAATGAATAGGGGAATTTCACGCAAATAATGTGCAGTCAAAAAATTCTTTCAGAAGAGGATATGTACACAATATAGACAAGAGAGAGTTAATTTTCTGTTTTACTAGAATAAAGTTTTAAGAGAATATCCATTGACTTGACACTACTAACTTCAAAAACAGTCCTATGTGGCTTGGTGAGGTTAAAAGTTCATTGCCATTCCTCTGACAAGAATTGAAATAATAACACTGGAAGTTTTAGCACAAAAAAATTCACTTGTAAATGAAATAATTCTTCAAATAAAGTATTTCTTGCTTTTCCTTTCAAAATGGAAGTTTGAAATTGACAAATTGACCAACTGAAAAAAATACAATCATAGCATATGAAAAAGAATGGGACCCATGGTAACTGAAACCTATTTATGAACTTAGTATGTGCTCTGCCATATTGTTATATTTTCCCTAAAATTGAAGGAAGGGGAGAAGAAATAGCACCTGGACATAAAAGTGGACCACAAAAGAACATAATTTGACAGCCACACTGCCTGGGACACTTAATAATAGAAAAAAACTATTTTTCTAGCAAACATCTACAATTATAAGATCTTAATTATTCAAAAAGCACTCTAGGTAGAGGTTTGCAATCACTGACAGGACAATTTAGAATTCAGAAATATTGCTATTCATAAACAATATTACTGTTATATTGACATATATTAATGACAAGATCCTCAGCTAGAAGAAGGTAAACCTAAAAGTTTTAATAAACATTAAATCGAACAGCTAAGAGATGTGGCTCAAATGTCATCCCTTAAGAGTGTTTGATTCCTAAATCAAGTCCCATAGCAAAAGTGGCTTGGTTAACTAAAGGAAAATCAACTTCCTACAAAGTCTCAAAACAGTTAAACTTTTCCTTTGTAACGAAAATACATAAAATGTAAGCAAAAGTAAAAGAAGCAACATAGGAAAGCATAGAAAACCATGCATAAACAAAAACTGTATGTGCATGTGAATGAGAGCAATAAAATGAAAACACTGACCATCAATCATATCTGTGGAGCATAATTCTTTTGGGTCCATAGAAAAGGAAAGAGATCACAAGACTTGCAACAGAAGGGTAGGCAATCAAAAGGGTGTGTTGAGATGAAGCAATGGAATCAAAGGATTTCAATCAAGGGGAATAGATTGGAAGAGAAACACAGTTCATCAAACCAGCTCATTATTCATATTAGAGCTGACATGTTCATTCATTTTATTTGTTATGAAAATGAAACGATCTCTTCAGAAGGTGGCCTCAGATTTGCCGTGAGTTTCACATGAAGGGACAATTGGCAATGCTCCTCTCTTCCACAATCACATCACCACACGCTTTCTCTTCTTATGAATCTCTCTCTCTCTCAAACCAGAGAGATATCCAACTTCCAACGGCACTTTGTTGGTGTAATGTAATAAACTAATAAACCAATAATAATATTAATATTATATAATCTAACAAAAACAAGTTGTTATCATTTATGCCATAAATATTCATTTATCCCTAAATCCATGTCCTAAGTACTCTCTGATCCTATTTAATAGATTTTTTTGAATATTTTCTTTCTATTTCTCTATCATTTCAAAGTTTAAAATGATATTAATTATTTTTTCAATTGCATTATTACTTTTCATTTAGTCTAATTACTTTATACATATAGGGATAAAAAAAAGTCGATATAAATGCAACAAAACAACTATAATAATTATTATAGTTTATGTATTTCATGATAACTCATAGTGATGTTATAATACTATAATATTACGTTAAAAAAATTAATTAAAACTTATTTCAATAATTTTTCAGAAAAAGTCTAAACCTTAAATTAAGATAAAAAATAAATTTTGTGTGAAAGTACTTAAAAATATATTTAACTTTATTAACAATTTATCTCTAAAATATGTATAATTTTAAGCACAAAATATTTGTTAATTATTAATACGTATTAGATGTAATTTTAAATGTAATTGAAAACTGTCCACTGATTATTTATGCAATTGCGTGTGAGTTTTGTATTCATAAAGCATTTTTCAAATAGGAGATACGGAACTTTTATAAAGACTTGAAATAAATATTAATATGATTTTCTATTCTATTTCCATTACGTGCTTAAAAGATAACTACAACTCTTTAACAACAAGTGTCGTTATGGCTGTCATGCAGCAGTTGTAGATTGGAAGGAGTGGTAGCAGAGTGAGCTCTAACTTTACATTAACATGCTTCCATAACACATTATCCTTTCAAATCTAATGGTAAGACCATACTTGATAGGAACTTAACATATATCATCTATCAATTAATTAAGGAAGTTGAATTTTGATTATTGGGAATGAGGTCTCAAAGGAAGTTGAATTTTGAATTTTGGAAAATACTTTTCTATAATAATGTTTTATATTTTTTTATTTTCAGAGAAGCACTTTTTAGAATGTGTTAAATTTAACACTTTTAGAAAATACTTACCAGAAAAAGTCGGAAAAACAATAGAAAAAAGAAGAATATCAGAAAAAGTGGAAAGCTCATCTAGCAATTACCTATTCGATTCATTCATATATTCACCGGGCCGAAAGAGGCCCAAAACAAAATACAAGGACTCAAAAGAAGTGACCCAACGTTACAGGAAGATCTAAGAACTACAGCAATGAGGCCTACTAACGTAAAACTTAGTAGTAGCAAACTGCTACAAATAGAAAGTCGGAAAGAAAAAACATTTGATAACAGCTAACAAATCATTAATTTCATACCTTCAAAATATACTGTCCAAAAGGGTTGAAAATAAATCTAGTATGCAGTAATTGGCCAGGATAGCTACTATATACAAAAAGAATTTCCGAACAAAGCACTTTCTTTAAAAGACAAGTTTCAAAAGCAAGCCATAACAAATTTGAAACTTGGTCAAAAACTAGGCTGCACCAAATTTTCGTTTGTTTTCATATCAGCCTCTTTTTTTTTTCATAATCTGACCTTACACATCAGTTACAAACATAATTTCATTTCCATAACAATCATGCTATCTTTTCTCATCTTGGTTGTTATCAATAATACAACCATTCATTTTGTTGTGATTCCAAGACACTCGTTTCCTTCCTTTACAAACCCCAGTCAACATATTCACACCCAATCCAACGTGCTTCTCCTCCTCCCCTCTAATTTTAAACTTCATTTTTTCTCTTCCCTCTGGCAATTCCATCCTTGTGTCTTTCCCTTCTTTTCCATTCATGTGATTGCTCTGTGATATGACACTGTTTTCGGCCCCAGCAAATGAATGCTCCCAATATTTCTCCCCACATTTCCTCTCCTTAACTAAAACCTGATCACAGTTTTGCTCAGGAAAATGTGGGAGCCACCTCGGTATGTGAGTTTTGGCTTGGTATGAGAAACACGTTAATGTACCAGAATCAATGGTTACTTCAGAAACATCTCTACATTTAATTGGTTTAGCAAAAGGAACTTTATCAGAGAGGTTGACAAAATTCATAATCTCTCTCAAAGCGGAAGACCTCAGCAGGTCACCTTTGTGGATCGCTGAACCACCCGGAAATCCTTCAACAGAACAGAGATCATGAATGCCATTGACGAGGTCAAAGAGGTTGGAGTCAGTACGATTGGAGGCACTAGCAAATGAGGCAGCTGATCTCACAATTGTTTCCAGATATCTAGTGGAAACAGCAGTTAAGGTTTCAAGAGCATTGCTTTTGGTCGTTTTGAATCCAGCTGATCGACAGATTTGAGCAACTGCAATTTTAGCTATAGCAAATGAGAATTCTGATGGGTTTTCTGCTACTTGAGCATCCTTTACTTCCAGACCCTTCTTTTTTCTTTTCCCCCTTCGGGGTAGTTTCGATGTGGCTTTTGTGTTGCTGTCCTTTAGCATAGGGTTCATGGAAAAGTAATTAGAAAAGGAACTATAAGAAGGTATATATAGAACTCAGAACCCCTTGAAGAACACAGAAGTTACAATTTGTCCCTAATATCAAAGAGAAGCATACTATCTCCTTTCCTGCAATCAGACCAAAAAATATAATAAACAAAATTGAATCAAGAATAACACTTATAAATGTCGAAACATACTCTAAAGTTCAGCTTTTATCACAACAGTATCTATATGTGCTTGTTAATTGTAATTTGCTCATTCCAAAAATGATTGAGATTCACGAGGTTCTAACAAGCCACTTCAATTTGAAAGCAAACAAAATATTCAGTGTATGGTCAATATCTTAATCCAGAAACACCACGAAAATTAATTCCACAAATTATAAAAGTAAGGCCCTTCAATTGTTACTTCCCCAGCCAAGGAATAACCCCATGGTCTGGGAACTGATAGAAAGTACATTGATCAAAGAGGAAAATAGAGGCATGGCAAGAAATTTTTCTGAGAATCTGGAACATGAAGCAGCAACACAAGAAATAAACGTGATCATTAAAAACTAACAAAGAGGGCATTTCAGTTCATTAACTGACAACCCCACCAAAGCCACAATTTTCCTTCAAACTGCCCCATCATTCCCTTTTATCACTCTGCAGCCATCATTCAATTAGGATCATTCATAAACAATTAACTCAACAATACACAGAGTTCAACAAAACACGAGGACACGCTGTAAGAGGCAAATATCAATTAGCAAGGGATGAATATGACAACAATGTAACATTCAAAATTAGTTTGAAATCGTGGAGATCATGGTATTCAAAATAAGCGGTAATACTGCAAGAAAGACCCAATCAATGTGCATGAACGGGGGAAGAGATGAATATATATATTAGAAACAACGAAAGCACTGGTAAGAAGAAAAAATGAAGAAAAAGAAAAACAAACCGTTGGTTCTAACGAAGTTAAAACTGTGCGGTGCCCTCATTTGGCATTCGCCATACTCCTCCGCGGCAACCGAGAAGGTTAAGCGCAAAAACAAGTATTTGTTTATGTGGGAACACTCACAGCACTATTAATTGGGTCCTATGTGGACTTCTCATGGGCTGTTTGGGCTTCTTCTCATAAGATTTTTTTTGAAATTTTTCATTGAAAGTATTGAAAATTGAAAAAAAATATTTATTCACATAAAATATAATGAGTATGGTTAAAAATAAATAAAATATAATGATATTTATTTATATCATTTAATAATTCTTTGCTATGTATTAGATATTTTGATATTATCATGGTATTTTTTATTTTTTTTTAGAAGTTCTACTCAATCAATTCGATTAGACTTCTTTAAGAATTTGATAATATTTTTTTATTTACAAAATATTAAGTTTTTAGTTTTTATTTTATAAATTTAATAAATAATTTATAAACTAATATCTAATTAGCTATCTAGGTTTTAACTACCAATTATTTAGATTTTAAAGATGATATTTAAAACATTCATAACTAATAAGATACCAATTTAAAAACTAATAATTTTTTAATTTTTATAATAATATTTAAATTAATATAATATATATTTCACTTTGTTTTTTCAATTAAATTTTATTCAATGATTTTGTTATAGTGTGTATATGTCTTTTTGTGATTTTATTTATCTTTTTAGTAAGGGTGGCAATGTGGGCTCCTCGCCCAACAAACTCATTTCACTGACTTGTTCTGCATAAGAGATAACTCGCGGGCATGTGGGTCAACCGCATAAAAAAAAAATTAAAAAAATTAAAATTTAATTAATTATAAAAAAAAACTTATTCCTAGTATTGAAAAAATAAAATTTGACTCCCCTGTTTCAATTCATTCAACTAAGATAAAAATATAAATGAAGTATGAGGTTGTTAGAAGGCTTGATTAAAAATAATTAAAGTTTTAATTTGCACCTATTTTCCTATATATGTATAAGAATATCTTATTAAAGTTTTTCCTTTTTTTATTAGTGTTTGGATCCCTAGTTTGTATGTATCTGATTAAACATAAGTAATTTATTTAGGTTGGTCAGATTGTATTTGTTTTACTAGAAAGTTAGTGACAAACTTCTGGATACGATTTTGTACATGTTGGATCATCCTTAAAGTGATTCTTATTTCTTTATTTTTATTACTAATAAAAAAATAACTCCTTTAAATGATTAAATTGATTTTTTATTAAAAACTATTTAATAAAAAATCAAATTAAACTTGACCATTCATATAAGAATGACTTCTTTTAACATTCAAATTAACCATTTCACAATGAAAAGGAAGCAGTCATTCTTTGGTGTCCTGAATGAGCAGCCAAGCAGTCACCCTATTGTTGTGTATAGCAACCACCTCCACGTTATACGTTTTGATGAGATTTTTTCATTGTTGGTAGTTGTATCTTGTCAACACTTCACCAACTAATTATGTAGTGATAAAGTAATCATGGGATTCTATCATTATCAAATTAGTTGCGTATAATTACGTACAATAACGTACAATTATTGTGTATAATTTGATAGCTGAAGATCATGAACCTCAAATTCCTTGAAACTAATGTTGGATGCAACAAAGCATGAAAATGTTCAGTTCATAAATGCGGCGAGGAAGGTTAACCATGATCTCCTAAGGACAATGAACAACTATATGGATACTCTCTTTAGAAATAAAAATATAATTAATTATAGCACAAACATGTTCGACAATAACCTGTTGCACCTGTCAGCACATTTAGGACCTTTCTCTGATCTAAATCATAAATATGGTGTTACTCTGCAAATGCAAAGAGAAATTCAATAGTTTAAGATGTAATCATCTTCATTAGTTTTCTCTAACTAGGAAGTTGTGCATCACAATATAGAAGCAAAAAATTATGAGGGGCTGATGAAAGATGGAGAGAAATGGGTAAAAGAAACAATTGAGACATTTGCAATTGTGGATGTTTTGGTCATAAATATGTAATGTTCGTTGCAGTCTTCATTGTCCCAGGGGTTAGTGACTGGAATGCCCATTTTTATAAATAAAAAAGAATTTATTATGCTTATTGTATTTGATATGATATCTCTCTTAGCTTCTGTCACTGAAGTATTGATTGATATACGTGGACATTCAGACATCGCGTTGGTTGGTTTCGAGTGTGTAACGCAATCAAGTGACGACCTTCCTCTGTGGTGAAATATTGATGCAATTCTTTGAAAATGGTGGGCAACAGGGTGGAGATGGCTAGCAACAGGGCTATGGACGACGACTCTTGGCGAGAGAGCGAATCAGTCACCATGTTCGTTTTTTCAGGTTTGTAAATTATTTGGAAATCATACCCTTAAAGCTTTGCTGTCCATTTCTGTTGGTCTGGTGTTTGAATGGTTTGTGACAGGAGTGTGTTGAGGTTTTTTTGGTTTGTATAAATTTTAAACTGGTTGCCTAACAAGTACTGATGCCACTTTTTTATGGCCTCTGTGATTGCATACATCTCCCTCACATATACTGATTCTGCTTGGAGGCGGGGGCACATTTTTTTGCTAAAAAACATGATGGGATGATTTGCTTGGCTAAGGACTGCTACAATGTCAACCACGGATGCGTCGGTGTCAATGACAAATGGTTAGGAGAAATCAGGAAGACGTAGATTAGGCACCTTGGCTATTTGTTCTTTCATTGTTGTAAAAGCCTCCTGTGTAGTATTTGGCCATGTAAACCTTGGATAATGTAATAAATCGGTGAGAGGAGCGGCGAGAGTGACGTAATTGCGAATGAACTTTCTATAGAATCTGGTGAGGCCGAGGAAAGCTCTTAAAGTCATGAGAGAATGTGGCTCGGGCCATTTTTTGATTGTTATTATTTTTTCTGGATTTGGAGTCACGCCCGCTGAGTAAATGATGTGGCCTAAGTAGCTTACTGTTGTTGCGGCAAAACTGCATTTAGAAAGCTTAGCAAAAAAAGATTTGGTTTCTAACAATTTAAGAATAAGCTCTAAATGGGTGATATGGTCCTGGAATGTGGGACTGTAAATCAGAATGTCATAAAAAAAAAAAAACTAAAACAAACCGTCTAAGAAAGGGTCTGAGGAGGTCGTTCATTGCTGCCTGAAATGTTGAAGGCGCATTAGTCAAGCCAAAAGGCATGACTAGGAATTCATAGTGTCCATTTGTAGTTCTGAAGGCGGTTTTGGGAGTGTCTGCTGGGTTGAGTCTAATTTTGTGATACCTGAATACAAGTTAATCTTAGTAAAAATTGTAGCTGATCCCAATTCATCTAAAAGTTCATCAATGGTGGGTATGGGAAAACGGTCACGTATGGTGACTGCATTGAGTGCTATGTAGTCTACACAGAAACGTCAGGTGCTGTCTTTTTTTTTTATGAGGAGGACCGGGAGGAAAATTGGCTAGTACTGGGTTAATGAACCCTCTATTAAGGAAATAATAATTATATGCAATTATTGTATGTAATATTGTACGATATTGTATCCAATTATATGCAATTAATTTAATAATGATAGAATCTCATGATTAGTATCCTAACTAATTAAATTGTAATTTGGAGAGAAACTCTCTATATAGTGCCCTAACCGCCTCTCCATTTTTATCCCCTAAATAAAAAATTTGTCTGGCAAAGAAGGCATCATCATTTATTTCAAATGTTAATCTGCCCACAAACTCAACTGCGCCCATCTCATCTACAGGCACAATTAAATTCAATGACAAAATCACTCTCAAAGATGTTCTTTGTGTCGTTTTAAATTCAATGTCTATTAGTAAGATAACAATTCACTAAATTGTTGTGTCGTTTTTACTCGACACATGGTTGCGTTTTACAAGACTTGGCTACGGGGATTATGTAGGAAAAAAATAAAAGATGTACATATGTAAAATGTTTATTTGACGAGTGTCTCAAAATATTTTAGAGTTCATTGGATTGGATTGGAAGGACGTTGTTGTCGCGCTGCTACCGGTGCTCCTCCACAGCACTAGTTTTGTTCCATCGTGTCACTGCTCACCCATGCCACTTTTCCCGTCATGTTAGTGTTTGAATATTCTTTATTTTAATATTCTTATGAATGCAACATATGTGTTGATTATGAGTCTAAGGGTGTCCGATCCTCGACAATTTGAATTTTATTTTATAATGAATTAGGTAATATTTGTATACATTGATTGTGTTGCATGTATCTATGTGTTGATTAGTTGGTAGTTTAGGGTTTGTGGAAACTTCATTTAGTGAGTATTTGATGGAGGAGTCTTGACATTGAAGAGAAAAGTGATAGATTTGGAGTGGACAAAAATTAGCATGAAAAAACTTCAAACGACCATAACTTTTGATAGAGAAGTCAAATGGAGACGCGTAAAAAATAAAAGTTGCTTGAAACGAGGTAACAAATCATTTGGCCAATTCCGAAGGGGATTGGGGTCCATCAAAATTTCAAAAGTCCATCGTTTACTATTATTTAGGTATTTTTAAGGTATTTTAAGGTTTTAGTTCTCATACTTACGCTTGTCAGAAAATTCTAAAATTTTGCATGATGTTTCCTAGTATAAAATAGAGATTTATCAAATCATTATGATTATATTACATTTACAAATTTATTACTCATACATTACATTACATAATGTTATGTGTGTGTTGTAACATGAAATCTTATTATTTCAATGCTTATTCTTGATATAACATGTTGAGTGGGAGGAGAAGTGCAAGTATAAATGCAAAGAAACTTATTTGGATGCACCTTAAGGTAATCATGTATAACACTTTAGAATGACATAAAAAAATTTCATATATTTATAGAACTTATTGTAGACTTTCATATTTAAATTATGATATTGCATGCATTATTATTATGAAAATTTGATATTTTATTTAAGATTAAAAAGTATATATAATAATATATTTTTATGAAAAATACACTTATAACGACGGTTTTCCACTAGAATTGTCGTTAAAAACATTTATAACGATGATTCCTCCACTAGAACTGTTGTTAAAAATGAATTTTTTTTAAAAAAAATCATTGTTATTTGGCAGCGTTTTAACTTATGTTATTAATGTGGTTTTAGAACGACAGTAACCATTGTTATAAATAACTTATTTATAACGACGATTCGAGAATTGTCTTTATATGATTTTTTAACCATCGTTTGGTTAAAAAACGTTTTTGTACTACTGATAAATAATACAAATTTCTATTCAATAAACAATAAATTTTTTAACATAATATTTCATCCTATTATATAATATTATTTATTTTTTTATATTATAACATAAGTCTTTAATTACATTTTTTTCCAATTTTATTATTTAACTACATGTAAATTTCAATATATTATGTTAATAAATGGAGTTCACTATATACAAATAGTTGCTATTTATTCCCAAAAAAATTCCGTTCAATTATATATCTTGCTATCTGCTTTACTTTACTGATTATTTTATATTCACAAATACTGTAAATACTTTTTTTTTCTTCAATTTTAAATAGTTTTTTAAAATTATTATTTAATATATAAACTCAAATGAAAAAAAGTATTGCAAAACATAATTCAAGTAAAAATATTGTTTATAAAAATTCAAAATAATTGTACTAAAAATATAAGTTTAAATAAAATTAACTTTTTTATAAAATTAAATATAAAAAATACTAATATTTTTCTGATCAGTAACTCTAATTTACTTACTTTATTTTAAAAAAATATTTAAATAAAGTTACTTACAAACAAACACTGACACGAACATTGATACTACACCGGACATAAAAGATATGTTTCAAATTCTTTTTGAAGTAAAAAGATGGTTTTCATGACTATTGAAAAGAATTTGTTCTTTATTTTTATAATCATAATAAAAAATTATACAACAAATTTAAATTTTAAAAAATTAATATATTTTTCCCTTTTAAAATTTTGTTTTAAAAGTACTAGAATTGTCAGAAATCTTACAAATATTTTTTGAATTGTACATTTCACCGATACGTATCCTACAAATATCGTACGAGTGTCAGTATTCAATACGTATATCTCACGCAGACACATCATTTAAAAGGAGTGTCTTAGCCTCATATCTTATTAACAAATTATAAATTGGCGAAGTAGATACTATAATATTGGTATCAATCCCATATAAAACAAATAATTAAAGAAGTTATACCAGTTAATTTAATATTTATTGAAAATTTTACTTGCAGTATCAATTGGAACACCATGCTAATAACAGATTAAACAATTTTCCGATCATCAGCAAATTATAAATCACTAATCTCTTTTATAACCATTTTATTAACAGTGGATGTCCTAAACTTAATCTTCTTATCCGTTTTCTTTGAGAGAAAAAAAACTAACTAAATCAACATACCACTAATTACATTTTTAAAGATTATGACTGAAAATTTCTAAAACCAATACTAATCCACCAAAAGAAACAAAACCATTAGATCACAAACAACTTGTTTCTTCCATTTTTCAAACAAACAAAGCAGTTTGATTAGGAATGGAGGTGGTAGTGGTAGATCTATGAGGTAGAATTGGTGGGTTTCTAACCATGAAGTTCTTCTCACTTCCCTGCTTAGAGATAATAGCACTGGAAGAAGTAGTAGTGCACTTTTCTCTCTCAGACTCACCCATTACTCCTCCATAGCTTCTGCAAGACTTGAACTTCTTATTGTATGGATTCTCTGGCTTCACAAGATCCTCCAATCTCCTCACTTTTTCCAATGAAGTGAAAGACTCTGCCTTTCCCTGGTAATACTTGGAAAGCCCCCTCCTACACATTATCAAATACACAACCTTCAGAAAATTTTCTTTCACAATTGCCATGCATAACAATAACATTATTGTGATTCAGCAAATTGTATAAAAGATTCTTACATTTAGACCCACTTACAACAACTCAGATCATGAATCATGGTTTCTGATTCATGGTGTAATCTGTTGTATTCTAGAACAAAAGTGTTTGAAACTTTTACAAACTCAGAACAAAAGCTGTGGCAAAAGAAGCTTACTTGACAGGAAGTTGTTGAAACAAGGAAGACATATCATTCAACGGTTCAGTTGCAAATTGTTCAGCCGAAGAAGAAGAAGAAACAGAGGATGTAACCTCTTCAAAGGAATCAGAATCCAACGATGAAGAAATTCCTGACTCTGACTCAGACTCGGACTCAGAAAAAGAAAAAGAACGAGCAAGAACACACTCATTAACTGGTCCCTTGTTATGATCAGCTTCGACAACCTTATACTTTGGTTGTTCCATCTCTGTCCTACAAATCTTGTTTCTGAAATACCCTTTTGGGGTTTTAATGTCTGAACTTTGTTGTTGTTCTTCCCCACCAATACACCACACGCAACGATTTGTATCTGTGGCTAGCAGTGAATGCGTGAAAACATATAGGCACACTTTTCTCTGTTCTAAAGGTTTACTTGAAATAGAATCACAACACAACAACCTTTTTGTGTGTTGTGAAGAGAAGACTTGGACGGTTTATAAGTAAAGCTTTAAGATGCGTTGGATAAGATTAGTACGTGCTATTTTTTTTATTGCATTATCAATTTTATCATAATCTTTTTCACGGGCAGAGTAAGATTCGACTTTATCCGAATATGATATTTCTTGTTCCCCGAATGCAACTCCCTTATCGCACCCTTCCCTCTACCCACTGTCACAAAACATTTTTTTAACAGTTTTTACATATAATATAACATTCCAGACTAAAAATATATTTTCTCATTTTAGAACAATGAAAATAAATAATTCTAGGAAAATAAGATCATACAAACTAAAATGTCTTGTTGGGTTGGGTGTATTCAAAACACACACAAAAATCCTATAAAAAAAACATTATAAAAATAATATAGAAAGTATGTACAAGAACATAACTTTAAGTCTAAATAATTTTATAAAATGATTCATATATCTTTATTTCTAATAAATGTTTCTGACAACTCGCATATATACTATATATTTATAGATAATTCGATTAGGTTAACAAACTTTCACGGAATCTCATATCATATTAAAAAATAATTATAAGTCTAATTTAAATTTATAAAATTAATTTATAAATATAATTATTATAAAATATCTTTGTAGTATTTCTAAAAACATCTTATACTAAGAAATAAAATAAACAATGATGATTAATAAGGGTTTGAAGATGAAAGTTGGGATGAGTACATGGAATGTGAAATTGGGATAAGGGAGAAGTCCTTGTAAGTTGTATTGTGTCCCATTCCATCCCATGTTGATGGAAAGTGGATATCTTCAAAGCTGGAAAATGTCTTCCTCTGCTAAGCCCAATGTGGCTCACTTTAAGGAACTATTCCGAATGTTGCGCTCATCCACTCACCTATTTTATTCATTAATTCCAACCTTTTTCATACACATTTTTTCTGTTTGGAACAGTTTTTTTTTTCACTAAAAAATAATACTTTTTAAAATAAGATGATTTTTTTAGGCATTACCCAACGTTTAGCAAAAAAAAATCTGAAAAGGAAGTATTTTTCATGATTTTTAAAATCTCCAATTCGTACATTTATTAATGCATAAAGTTGATTTTTTTTATTACATCCAAACTTATATTAACTACGTATTGATTTATGCTCATAATTTTAGCTCCATACAAAAATACACACTAGTTTTAAAAAGTACATCAAATTCATAAAAATAAGATGATGCTATCGAGAGTCAACATTATTGGTCATTTTCACCACCTCTTCATACATATGCATGCACCTGGTAAAAACAACAAAGATTGAGTATCTATATATACATCAAATCTGTTTATGTTGAGACTTTAATTATTTATTTGTTCTCACTGGTTATTTTTATATTAGTTCAATTATTATTTTTATTTAGTTATATCCTTTTTACTATATTAGTTATTCACATGTTCTAATTTTTTTTTTGCATAGTTTTAAATTACTGCTGTTATTGCATTGCTTATCACTTTTCACACCCTCTTAGGCTGCGATCAGTATAATTTATGCTCTTTAATTTATTCCTAATACATCTTAATGTTATCTTGATTATTTAATCTACTTTACCTTTATCTCAAAATTTAATTTATTTTAATTTTTATTGATTTTATTATTATTATATATTTTTAAATTTGTTCCGGTATAAGAATATTGAGATCCTAGATCAAAATATTCCATTTGTCTCTCTCTTTTAAAATATTTTTTTTAATATAATATTAACTCATTTCTCACTCTTTATAATAATTAGTATAAAATCTTGTTTTAATCTCTATTTATTATATTTATTATTAATTATACCTTTTGAATATCATTATTCGTATTAAAATATTTAAATGTCTTATTAATATTATTAAAAAAAGTATTAAATAAATTTAATTATCGTATCTTATCTTTATAAATTCATCAATTAGTTATTAAAAATATTATTAAAATAAAAGATCAGACTTGAACCATGATCCCACAAAATCAAGTAGTGTTATTATTTACTATTAGTATTACCAATTTCTTATAGTAATATTTATTTAATTAATTGATTAATTGTTTTTGTTACCCTACGATGCTGTTTTTAGAAGGGGAGGTGGTTACTCAACGAACACATACAAGTGTTGTTTTGGACCCATTAGTCTTGGTTGATTAAGGTTTAAGGTATCTGTTCATCTTATTGCTAATACACTTTTTTCTTTGGCTTTTAAATATATTATTTGGAAAAGTAATTTTTAGGGCATGTGAAAAATTTATTATCATTTTGGAAAGTATTTTCTGAAGATTATCATTTGAAATTTATTTAAACAGTGAGAATAAGGTGGTGTTTGATAGTATGTTGTATACTTTGTTATTTTCTCAATTCTAAAATGGTAATAGTCTAATTTTTGCAAGTTAAATTTGACTGATTGATTTTCAATAAAATATTTTTATTTTTTTTGCAAGAATGAGATTGTTTAATAAGTGTATTAATTGTTATTTTGAATTCATGTAAGAAAATCTGAGCTTTATTTGAAATGAATATGTGCAGGTAAGTCTTAGGTTAGGACTAGATTCCACTGAAAATTGTACACATGGTAGGTCTGCTTGCATTCATGTGTATTGTTGATCTGTTCATTCAATTAACTATTTATAGAATCTATTTTTTGTGTGTATGCAACACCACTTGTCCTATTGTTGATTGATCTGTTTCATTGAAATAAATTGATTTCGTTTTCATACTTAATCTTCTTCCTTCAATAAGTAATAAAATTCTATCACTTTGACTTCTTTTTTCAAACTCTTCAATTCCACCATGTTTTTGTATATGATCTTGGTACTTGAAGGGGGTAAAAAGGACTATGTTTGTATCTATTCTGCATCTGGCACCATTCCCATTTTAAGCCACTTAGAAGGATTCAGGTATGCTAGCTCGTAAGTAATTGTGAATAGATGCTGTTAAAGTTGGTGGGAAAATTGTTCCCACTTTAACTGGAATAGGTTCCTCGCTGTCATCACATGCAAATTTATGGCTTATAATAGCCTCAATTTCACCATCCATCAAAGTAAATTTAAGCCAACAAATCAAAAAGTAGCCGTCTCTCACCTTCCTACACTCTACAATCTTAAATTCGATGCATGTCCCTTTCCAAAATTTATTACTCTCAACTATCATCATTTTTAAATATATTTTTTCTTTTTCTGGTCCCACAAAAATTGCTAAATGAAAGACTTTGAATAAAAGAAAAAAAAAACCAAGAACTAATAATAGAATATTTTTTTATTAAAAATTGAATTTTATGTTTAATTGAAACTTATAAAAATAATCTAGTTTATAAGTTAAGGTTTACATTCATCTATATAGTATAAAATATTATTATTTTTAGTCAATACGTAAGATCTCTAACCTATTTCTAAACATGCATGCAACTATATATTAATGAGTGATTTGAAGTTCGATAGCAAATGACTTGATAAACTTAATGAATTCTCGTTAAGAAAGACTCAAAATAACCCTGACACCATAATAAAAATGAACTTTAAGTCTAACTAAATTTTATAAAATTAGTTTATAAAGAGGTTTGTATTAATTTATATATTATGAAATATCGATATTTCTTATTAACTTGAGATAGCTAGTTTTAGATGTATCTTGATTATGCTTAAATAATCAACTGAACCTTACAAGAATAATCTAATGTATAAGTTAAGGTTTATATCTACCTATATACTATAAATTTTTTAATCAATGTAAGATCTCTAACAAATTCTCAAACATACATGCAATTATATATTTATGGATGATTCAAAGTCCGATAACAAATAACCTCTTACAAACTTAACAAATTCTTACTAAAAAAACTCTAAATAACTTTAATATCATATTAAAAATAAACTTTAAATTTACATCAACTTTATAAAAAGATTTGTAGCTTTTAATGTATCTTGATTATAAGGTATCTTGATTATGACAGCATAAGGCAAGAGGGTAGAAAGAAAATGACCTTGCATGCACTAGTAGTTGGGTACTCATAAGTGAATGCATGGCTTCCCTTTAATGACATGATGCACATTGAATTGACCTTAGTTAGCCGTATGGATGGGCTATATCATACCAAAATGACATGATGTACATTTCAGAATGACACTAACCATGGAAGAGGGAAGTGGAGAGCTTGAAAGTTCGAGATCTGGCAAACAACTGATACAAGCAGAAGAAACACATGAGGAGTTTGAAGGCAACAACAACAACACCGTCCTCCGCCTTGTGGAGACGTTGCTGCGTCTGTTCCCCATTCTTCTCTCTGTAACGGCTCTTATCATCATGCTCAAGAACTCCGAGGAGAATGAATACGGCTCTGTTAGCTACACCGACCTTAGCGCTTTCAGGTACGTATCTCAATCAACTCACATACTCTCCGGCGTTTCCGATTTACACAAATTCGTTCGGATTAGATTTGTAAATAGCAGTCGCTGAGGTTCTTCTGATTTTGGGAACGAACAGAGGCAAATTACAGGTTTAGGGTTGTTGGATCAAGAGGAATCAATCGTTGCAATGTTTCTTTTCTTCAAAACTCTGTTTCTATTCTTAGATCGATTTATTCTGCATCTAATCACCATTCTTAGATCGTTAGCATTGCTTTTGGATTAATTTGTAGGATTAATGTATTTCTATTATTTCTAGAGTTTAATTCTATTTTTAGTTCTATGCATACAGTTTATAATTTTATATTATTATAATTATTCAATCTTAAGCTTTGGTTTGTTCATAATTTTTTTTTTCTATTAATAACTTATAATCATTACGTTTATATTTTATATATATATGGACTTTTAACTCCTGAAAAAAAATCGTTTATTTTATTTTATTTTTTATAGCTGTCTCGGATATGATTCTTATTTTTATGATTATTTCTTTTATAATCATAAATTTTACAAATTAATTATAATTGTAATTATTAACTGCTACATAGATATAGTAACAAATTAATTATAATTGTAAGTATATATTTTACAATTATTTATCAGTTTTTATATAAAAAGTTCTTTTTAAAAAAAAAGTATAACTTGTATATATCTTTAAGAATTGAATGAGAATATATTTTTTAATATATAATAATTAAATTATTCAATTTTTAAATAATAATTCCATTTTAAAACTTTATTTCATATATTTTTATTTATCAAACTTTTAGTCGATATATTTTTTTTAAATAAAAAAAAAAATCAAATGTTACTTTACTAAGAATATAAAAAACATCAATGTATATTTTAAAAGTAAAAACTGAAAACGATACTTAGGATAACTTTATGGACGGAATATGAATGCAATTTATTTTAAAATATTTTTAACAATCATTTTAAAAATCAAGTTTTAATATTTTGAATTGGTTGACATGGTAATGTTTTATATTTAGCAACATTGAAATTAAATAGTGATTGTTTTTCTAATGAATTAAAAATGAATAATTTGATCCTGAATTACTTATGTTGCAGATATTTGGTGCATATGAATGGTATCTGTGCCGGATATTCATTGTTTTCAGTGATTTTTGCTGCTTTGCCTAGTCTCTCCTCCATGCCCATAAATTGGACTCTCTTTTTACTTGACCAGGTCAACTCACTTTAATCCCTTAATATTATTTGTTTGCGAATAAAACAAAAAGTGATGGATATATTGTTAAACCACACTATTATATTTTATAAACTAATATTAAATAAAAAAGTAAAGTATTTAATATCATAATATAAAATATTTATATATATATAAGTAAATATTATAAAAGAATTTGCGATTATTCATTTCCAAAAAACAAGCACTCTCATTAACATTAGTTGATATCAGGTGCTCTTTATCTGTATGCTATTTGTGCATTAAAAAATTAAAGGAAATCTTATGGGTTTTTTTTTAAACTATATGTATAGGAACATAGTGAAAATGTATTATTAATAATAAGATTTTTATTTAAATAATAATAGTGATATAAGTTCATACAGATATAATATATACAATTTTATATCATCATCTAATTACAAAGCTTGTTAAATTATGTTGAAGATTGTTATGTTTTTTATTTTATTTTTGTTAGGAAGATAGTTAAGAATTTGTATAAGAGTAAAAACAGCCCTAAAACATCTACTTTAATTTATTAATTTTTTATAAAAAATTAATTACAAACTATTGTTTACGCAATCTTTAAAATGATTATTATAATAAAAACTAAATTTTTTTATTATGGTTTTTAACTGATAAAAATATAAAATACTTTTACATTTTTAGGGTATAATTTTGTCTTTAATAATACACGTTATATGTTTTAATAAATTTTTATTTTAGTTTTTTAAATTATTCATACCTAATTCACACTTTTTTAAAAGTCGATCAATTTAATTATTAATAATAAAAATTTCAATAGCTATAATATTTTCTAAAATAGTTCACATAAATTTTAAATTTTAAATTAAACACATAATTTTTTCAATCTTTACAAGAGAGAAAGAAGCAATTCATAATAATTTATTATTCATGAATCAAAATAATTTAGGTTATACGATAAAAAATAATTCTTATAATGCATAATTTAAATCTTAAAAAAGAAAACAAATCAATGTTTTATAATACGAGAGAATGAATTGATTTATTGAGGCATCTAATTAATCAATTAACTTAAATCATATATCTCCACTAAAATATGCGCTCCTTTGAAAAATATGAAAACTGAGTATTTAATTTAAAACAAACAACAAATTAGTTAATAAAACTGAACATATTCACGCTTACAGCGAAATATCAGAGATCTTTACAATAATCGAGAGTTTTTTTTCTTCTCAAAATACTAAAATCATTGTAGCATAAAATATCAATTAAAATATTCTTATTAATTGTTTGATCAATGATAGTGAAGAAAAAGAAGAATTAATGAAAGAAAATAATATGATAGGTGATAAGACAATATTAGGTGTACCAATTAAGTTAAAATATAGTTAACAACAAAATATTTGACCAAATTTTAACTTTTAAAAATAACAAAAAGTTTTGTTTAATAAATTATATTAAAGAATAATATTTTTTAAATAGATGGGGTATGTTTTTGTTTGGTTATTCTTAATGAGGATGCGTGAGTAGGAGACGTGAGACAATTTATATATACTTGAAGTAAGTTTGAACAAATTCATCGACAAATATTTTAAAAGAATTAAAAAAGATTTTTTTTTTGTAAATTAAAATTAGTTTATGTATTAATTAATTTTTTATTTTTTCATATATTTTTTTTACATAAATTAATTCTAGTTTATCAAACAAATATTTCATTTTTATATTTTGTTTCTTCAAAAGGTTTCAAACATGTTATATATCTTAATCTATCTTCAATTTAGAAGAGGAATCCAAGGAAAGAGGAACAGTATTTTTTCAAGTTGTTGTATAAGAGACTAAAATATTTTTTTATTATTTAATTGTATAAAAAGTAAGAAACTTAAAATTTCTATTTTGAGTTAATTTTTTTTTAAAACTTAAAAATGCCTTCTATTTGTATTATAGATTGATGGTATTTTCAAACTCTTAAAATATAGAAAATAAAGAGAATTTGATTTGGTTTGGTAGGTTTTAACCTACCTAATCCTGGGTGCTGGAGCTGTATCAATGGAGGTATTATACCTGGCTGAGAAGGGAAACAGTGCAACAACATGGAGCTCAGCTTGTAGGGCTTTTGGTTCATTTTGTGACAAGGTTACTGCATCAATAGCTATCACTTTTGTTGTTGTTATTTGCTATGTCTTGCTTTCTCTCATTTCTTCCTACAAGTTATTCACCAACTATGATGCACCACATGTCACCAACACCTCTAAGCATGCTTTTCATGGCTAATCCAACACCTCTGTTAGTCTGGACTCACTAAGACATCTTTATACTCTTTACTGTCATTTTCTTTCGGCAATTCTCCAAAGTAATGATGTGTAATTCAAATAAAACTGTCCTTAGGGCACTGTTAGTGTTTGCTTCTCACAAAATAAAATTAAACCGTAATGTCTATTGTAGATGCTAAGAATCTGTTACTATCTAATATAAAATAGTTTTTATGTTTAATGTAATATTAAATAATTTTAATAAAATAGTTTTTTAAACAAAAGTTTTTATGTTAGTTATCATTTTAAGGTGGTTTCAATACAATCAGTTACAAGAAACCAACAATACAAGTAGACAACTAATATGAAAGCCTAAATAACATTGTTGTAGCCACAACTAAACTAAAAAGAAAAAAAAAGAAAAAAAATATTGTTTCCTAAGAAAAGAAATGGAGAAGAGGCTCACATAAAAGGATATTTTTTTTTTTTATATCGAACTACATAAATCTAATCTAATATAAAATTCTTCATTTTATTTTCAAAATTATAACCACATTTTTTCTACGTGGTGACTAGAGAAAATTGACACACAAGCTATGTGACATAAATAACATCTTTTCTACTCGTCTATACAATTTGAATTTGTCACTTAGTTTCTTTGATCATTTTGTCTCAATAAAAACAATAAAAGAGAGAATGAAAAAGTTAACAAGAAGCATTAAACCGGCAAGAAACAGGAAAATTAACAAGTAATAAATATTTTAGTTATATATAATTAAATTAGATAAGATTATAGTGCATGACAAGATCTCCCAATTATATTTTATTCCATTTTATAAGAACATTTTATTCTCACTACTTTCTTTTTCTTTTCATATCAATATATAAATAATAAAAACGATTTCTTCCTCTCTCTCTATTTTTATCTTTACTTATTAAAATAACAGCCACTTAAATAAAAAAAAGTAAATATTAATTAGTCTTTAAATGTGAAACACTGTAAATTAAATCAAGGTCTATTAACTACAACATCTTGTAACAACTACACCAAAGACATTTATTTAGTTAAATGTAGTCACTAAAATTACAAACTTGTATAAACACGTCACTGGTGCAAAATTCAAAATCCAATGAACTCACTTATCAGTACTTTGTAAGCTATATACTTCTGTGTCTGTCTTTGATGAATCGGAACACTCACGATCTTGGTTTCTATGACCTGCAACAGACAAAGACAATGTAAATTGTACTAACATATAGTTCTGCAACTAAGAATTTTTTTTACATGCTTTCATCAAGTAATGTTTGCAAATATTCTTACTTCGTTTGAAATTACATTATTAAAAATTTATATATTTTTTCAAGGATACGAAAATCATCATTCATAAAATTATGAAAAAAATATTCCTTTTACCTGGAGAAATTTGTGGCATTTCAGAGTTTTCTGCTAAACTGAGTTTCTGAAACCGTGACACAGATTCATCAAGCAGTTCACGCTCAAGAATAGCATCCTCAATAACCACTCCCAATTCCTTGTCCTCCTCAGCATTATGGAAGCAGTCCCTTTCCTTAGCATCACGAATCAGCTTTTTCCATACAGACCTGCTATGGATTAATGTTGCAGCATTTCCCAATATCCAAAGGCAGTGTCTGAAGTAAAACAAAAAACAAATCCACTTAGCTATTGCTTATTTTTAATATGGAAAGAACACGAAAGAATGGCCAAATGGGAAGAAACATACTTAGCTCTAGTAAGAGCAACATTTGTTCTTTGCTTGTTGCAGAGAAAACCCACTTTTCCACTCCCATTAGACCTCACAGTAGACAATATTATAATATCTTCTTCACCACCTTGAAAACCATCAACAGAACGAACGCTTACAGAGAACAAAGAATCAGAAACCGAAATGTAGTCCTTAATTTTTTGCTGGATTTCATTAACTTGAGCCTTATATGGTGATATGATTCCTATGCTAATTTTCCTCCTGGTCTTCTCAGACTCTGGAAATAAAAAAGGAATTAATCATATGAAACTTTATTTTTCTTCTATTGCTATCAGTATAACTTTGAAAGTATTAACACGCAGTTCATGTTTAACACGACCTCAATGACACAACAGAAGGAGAAAGAGAAAGTAACCTTTTTTAAGGCTTCCAATAATCTGAGAGATAACTGCAACCTCAATTTTGTTTAACAAACTATAGTCATGATTAGACTGCTCTACACCCTTAGAAATGTTTATAAAAGAATAGGAAGAATACATTTTCCCATCAAGAAAACGTTTAGCATATCTCTTTGCTTTGACAACTGGAGCATCAGAAAGTTGCTGATTGTAGAACTCTTTATTAGGGAACATGCTAATGGATGGAAGCATTCTATATTGAACATTGAGCATATGCCTCTTGTACCCCAACAACACCAGCCTCTCAAACAAACTTCTTCCAAATTCAGCCTTGTCGGAAATCTAAATTTTTTATCAAGTTATGCATACAGGGAAAAAATATACAACAGCCACAATCAAACATAGTAACAACAACAACTCCTCTTACCTTGCTTTTGACCAATGCAGGAAGTTGTTTCTCATCACCTATGAGGATAACTCTACTAAGGCCTGGAAGTTGTAATGGAATAGCTGATTCACATTCTTTTAGTTGTGCTGCTTCATCAATTACTAAGAAACTGAATGGTGTCATCTCCTTTATGTACAATTTAAAAGAACTTGAAACTGTACAAAAAACAAGGCACGCATTCTTCAAGCAAAATTGTGATATGGCATATTTGTTATTAAGGCTTTCGGGAAGTGAAATTGACTGAGAAAGTATATTTAGGATGACAAGGCACTCATCTGTTTCAAAGCCTAACAATCCATGGCGACCAAGAACGCTCTGTCCATCTTCACAATCAGAGAGTGTGTGTTTGGAAACGTTTTGAATCGTGGAAACTTCAAGAGATTTTAGCAAACTCATAGCCCTCAACATGCTCTTGTACACATTTAATGGAATAAAAGATGTTGGCATGTGCGTATACAAGGTTCGCATTAATGTCTTCAGCTTCCCTCCAAGGAAACTCAACCTGTGTTCTATAAATTGCTCCATTGTCATACCAGCTCTTAACATTTCTTCATCCTTGTAGGCCTGGTATTTGTCTACAATATAAGCGTATCTTTTCTCCAGAAATTGCTCCAATGTCATTGGATCACAATTCTCACTTACAAGTTTTTTATATGAATCATATGCAGCGTCTAAATTCTTGATACTTCCCTTAGCAAATTCTTCTAATGACATCTCAACCACCACACCATTCTTGTATAAAACATAAGCCTCTTCGGGTTCCTTTAGAAACTTGATCGTTGATTCCAGGTAATATTTCCAACCAATCCCTGGGGTAAAACAGCGCAACAAATGATCAACACGCTTATCTAAAAACACTTCTTCAAGACCCTTGTAATTCTCAATTTTCATTCTAGAACTATTGCCAAATAGCACTATGTCACCAAGCCCATATGTCTCACAATAAGGTGTCTCAACAGAACCCTTAACCAAACCATAAAATCTAGCAGCCACTTCCAAAACTGCAGTGTTTGTTGGAGCACATGCCAATGTTTTAGTGTTAAGCTTCAAAAGGGAAAGTAACAAGGAAGCAACTGTCTTCGTTTTCCCAGTCCCTGGTGGACCCCATATAAGTTTAACACTGTCATCATCATGGTGACATGTATTCGTTGTGACAGAGTCTAAAACTGCATCCCACTGAGATTTATTTAGACCATTACAGATTATGGCTTCTGCAACAGGAGTGGCTAGACCATGGCTACAATTTTCTCGAGACAAGCAAATTTGACAATTTTCTCGGTCCTGTAAAATACAAAGAAAACATGAAGCATGTTTTTTTCATAGACAATTACAGTTTAGATAAAGGACAAATTCCAGAACAAAATGTGCATGAAGACTTCATAGAACCCTAAGGGAAGTTCTAGTTTTACAAGGGTTCTAATAAACATTAAATTGCAAAAATACTGAAGATGCATAAATCACTTCAAGTCAATGCTGGTAAAATGTGTAAACAGCAGTATGTTATTAAATAACAGAGAAGATTTAGTAATTCTTACCGTTGGATCAGGTTTTAGCACTTTCGTAAGAATGTTTGTATCTGCATCCTCCAATTTCCAGGTCAAGGCCTTCCAAATGCGAACATTTGTTATCATGTTAAAAAGATACACAGCATAAAGCTTTTGTTCTTTGCTGGTTCTGTCGCCAAATTCAATACCATTTGTGAGTATAGGGATTTGACCACTGAATATATCCTGTGACCGACGAACATAAGCAATATGGCAAAATTCTCTGGTCATTATCAAGTTATTTAAGCGTCTAGGTCTTATATTTGCGAATGCAATGACATCTCCAGTCTCAGGTTCATATTTTCCTAGACCTTTCACATCATCAGTGGTGCTCTTCAAAGTAATATCATAGAGAAAGTCCTGGGGATGATTGAAATCCTTGGACCTTTGAAGGGTGCTGATTTCAGCAAACGGGGCTTGAGACACGCCTATCAAACTTGAAGACATCTCACTGTGTATTTCCTCAATCAATGCAGGAATGAATGAATTCATGTATTCTTGTATTGAGTCGAAAGTCTGTGGAATCTTCCTCATCTGCAGAAAACAATTTATCAGTAAAACCCTTATATCATACTTAGGGCACAAGGTTATATCATATCAAGTATATGAACAAGTACATGCCATGCACGTAACAGAAGAGTAATGCAAAGTGAAAACAAAAACCTTATGCTTCAAAAAATCTTGGTTGAAAACATCCATGAGAGTCCAAGAGAATACAATATCTAACAAGTTTACATGCTTAAGATTTTCCATCCTTGCTCACCCTTCTGGATCAATTACCTCAACAACCACAAAACTCTTGGCCTTCTCTTTCTTTTATACGCACACAATAAACACAAGGGCATACACAGAGACTCACTTCGCTTTCTCAAGCCGCAATGTTTTTTTTTTCAAATTTATTAAAATTGGCAAATTTTTAAAGTGCTTTAGAAGAATCTGTTTTTAATTTTTGTTCTGTTTTGAATTAACTTTAAAGACTTCGGGTTTTCAATTTTTTTTACGTTAAAAGTTGTTTGTTTTTTTTAAAAAAATGTTTTTATTATTTGATTGATAAATTAAAATATAAAAATATTAGGATATTTTGATAAATATTTGACGCAATATATTACTGAAAGAAATAAATATCTTAATTAAAATTTCGTAATTAACAAGGTATAAATATATTAGTTTTTGTAACAAATAAGGAAAAAATAACTAGGAGCTTGTTTACATGCCATGCATATATTTTAGGAATCTCATTTAACTGTTTTATTTGACTGATAAAATTCCACTATCTTTTCAACACAGAATTTTGACTTATCTGTTACCTAAGTAACTTAAGAATCCGGAAATTATTTAAGGAAATTTATGGGTATGACCAATTTTGTTAAACATTTGTAGAAATAAGAAGTCAAACATTTGTAGAAATAAAAAGTCATTCTGGAAGGACAAATATGGGTTTTAAAACCCAAATTCTAAACTGAATATGTACATGTGTTTTTAAATTATAACTTTTAATTTTTTTTAAAAAATATTTAAAATATTAAATTTTAATACTTTTTTATTGAAGAAAATTGTAATTAAGAAGATTGAAAGAATAAAGAAAATTGCAAGATTGAAATATATAAAAGTGTGTACGAAGATTTTTTTTTTCTTTCCAAATTAAAATATAATTTAGAATCTATTATTAAATTAATTGCGTATAGTATCGTAAAATATTTTCTACAATAATTATAATTTGATAATTATTATTTTTTTAATATTTTATTTTTATAAAAGTTTTACATATTAACAACTTTTTATTTTCATATTTGTACTTTGTTTTATTTTAAGGAAGGATAATTTTTATTTATACAATTTAAAAATTGTTTTTAATTATACATGTACTGGTAGCCTAAAACCGAGAGGTATAGGTCGAGAACTACATGTTAAATAACCAAAGTGATAAGTTAAAACCGAGAGGTCTGGACCGAAACCTGAAAGGATAATAGAAATTATAATAAAGCCCAATTTAAATAAGGAACTTGCACAAGGGGGT
>Ga0123342_1000509_pt1 | contig 61521 bp, 35 predicted proteins | sample Turbeawhitnodule_FD_89960 | JGI IMG/M metagenome (GOLD analysis project Ga0123342, IMG submission 89960) | Root nodule microbial communities of legume samples collected from Mexico - Turtle bean Mexico white nodule | ecosystem: Host-associated > Plants > Roots > Nodule | place: Mexico: Nepantla... | reverse complement strand
TCTGAATCTAGAAAAAGACTTCCAGATTATGTAATCCGGAATATTGAAAAGGGTATTTTTGGAATAAGAAAAATTTATGGGGGTGGCACAAGAAGGTATGGAGGTGCAGGAAGAAGCAGCCATTTGTGTTTCATATTCATAAGCCCACCTCTAGCGCATGAACCCATTTTCTAATGGGGAATTGTTAACTGCACCTCTTTTTTCTTTTTCTAGCATTAATACCCCATGCTTTGTAGTTAATGGGGGAATTATTCTATTCTTTAAAGAACAGATGAACAAGTTATCCCAACCAAACTTAAGTATAACTATAACATTCAAAAGTTCTCTAAATCTGATTTTCACATCAACATAATTGCATGTATAAATTAATTTCATCGCCATATTAATTTTAATTAGAGGGCTATATCAACCCTATGCACATTCCCAAAATCTTCCACCAATATACTTTTCCTATAAAATGTTGTATAAACAATTCTAGTAATATATTTTCATTTTCAAACATTTTAATCATCCACCTATATACTTTTCTTATAAAGAAATATTATAAACAATTCTAATAATATATTCCCACTTCAAACATTTCAATTTGTCCATCCATAGGCATTCAACATAAGAATTTTTAGAATATCTTATACCCTTCCTCAAGATCTTAATCAAAACAATAAGAGTTTTGACTAATTACTCTTACCTAAAAATATTGTATTGTTTTAACTTAATTTCAAGTTACACACAAACAATAAGAGTTTTGACTAATTATCTTATTTCATTTGCATCCTTATATTTGTACAGAGAGAAAATAATTATAATATTCTACATGTTTTGAAGTTACACCTTTGTTATGAAGTTTCTCATTATATAACCTTTTATTTCCACAAGAGTCATTCCTTAGCTTCACCTTTTTCTATGAATTCAAAAGTAACAATTAATAATACTTAGTTTTATGAAGAGATTAGCACATAATAATTAGGAGTGACTTTATATACTTATGCTTAGGAGTGACTTTATATACTTATGCTTGTATAAATATTCTTATACATATAGGTGATTTATCATTAGATAGCTTGTTGATCTACATAGAAAGAAGTCTCAAACTCTATTCAACTCCCCTTCTAGCTAATCATACAGTGTTTCATATGATTTCGTTTTGATACTAGCATTGTAGTTGTTATTATAAGTAAATTTCACTAATAAAAATATTTTATCTCAACTTTTCAAGTGATGTAACACATAAGTTCTCAATAAATTAATTTGTAAACAAAGAAAATTATATTTTACACCACCAAAAGGTGGTAAATTGGTGTTTTAAAACCTTTTGAAGAGATTAATAGACTTTGAATCTAGAAAGATTATTAGATTATTTTGTTTATTGTTAAATATAAAAACCCATCAAGAAAAATGTAATTAACTATTTGAATGATATGATTAATCACAAACACGTGTTTTAAAATAAATCCAAACAGTAAATTATTAACAAAGATGATTGATTAACTCATTTATATTAATATTAGTCCATTACACTAAAAATAAACTAGTTTTTTTCTTAAAGCTTTTTAAAAATATTTTCAAAAATATGGTTAATCCAAAAAATGACAATGAGGAACATAATACACAATTTAATAAATACTTATTTACATGCATAAATCACATTCAATCACTCATGAAAGTATTAACGCACAATATTACAATAAATTTGATTTATTATCAAAACAAAAAATTTAAACACAACAGTCTTCAATCTTGTGTGTCCCTTAATAACTTGATCAATAATCTCCCTCTTTTCAAGTAATGACTAAGACTTACATTGATTTCAAGTAATGGTATGAATTTTGCAACAATAATACAAACTTTTATCCTCCTCTAAGCATTATAAAAAAAAAACTTATAGAAAAGACAAGATGTATGTAGAAAAAATATATTTCTTCATTGATTATTATATAATACATTCACTAACAAAAAAACAACTTTAATTAGAAAAAAAAACATCAAAAATCAAAACAACAAAAGACACCAAACATGGTATGATGAAAAAACATAAAGATTATTTCATTTCATTACTCTAGAGGATTTAGATCCTCTTCCAATATAATTTTTGCATAAACACTTTTGAAAGCTAAAAATCGATTCATCAATATTGTCCATGGACATACCATGCTCTTCTTATCTTTCAAACTTTTAGTTGTACATTTTGTCAAGTTTGTTCAACATAGTCATCTCAAAAAGAGTTAGGGATTTCTCAAGTCTCTCAAGAGAATGTTCAAGTTCTACCAGTTCTACTCCTCGAGATCATATTTGAAAAATAATTATCACCACTGCAACAAAATCATTAAATAACATTCAAATTTAGACACAAAAAGTAATTAGTCACTATATTGACTATATTGATATTATTTTAGAAACTAAAAAATTATTGGTATCTAAAGTGGTTTCTATTATGAATAAAAATTTATAAAATGATTTCTAAATTAGCTACCAAAGTTAGGCTTAAAGTCCACTCAACCTCATAAAATAAACTTATAAAGTGAGGTTTGCACTCACTTATATACAATGAAATGCTCTAATCTTTAGTCGATGTAGGATCTCCAACAAAATGGGACATAAAATTTAATTACACATTTACTTTATATGTCTTAAAATAATATTTATTATATATTTATATTTTAAATTAATGATATAATAATAATATTAATGGTTTAAAATTAATAATTTTATTAAATAAAAGAAAAATAAAATGTAATTTAAATTTAACAATAATAATAGACTATTATTGTAACATATTAATTGTATTATAGGTTTTTTAGTTTGAATTGGATAATGGTTCTATATTACGTCAACTAACACTCTTATCCAAAAGCAGTGATTAAAGTGAAGTATGACTTTGACGTCACTTATGTTTCTTGGGTGTTTGTTATTGTTTAAGTGAAATAGAAACTAATGTTAGTTACACTGTTTAGTTAATATATAAAATATAAAAAAAATATTAATATCAGGATATATACGAATTTTAGAAAGAAAATGTATAGATTTCATTTATTCAGTTATAATTTAAAAGTTTGTTAGATGATTCAGTTATGTATATTAATAAGAATGAGTTAATATTAAAAAATATAATCCAAGATTAGGAGTACATATACAAAGACATGCAAAGATGAGAAGTGACAGTTGAAGAAAAAACGATGGTGAAATCCTCTCTTGTCTTAGTGTGCTTCTTGGCCATATTCACATCATGCTGCAACTCTATGCCTCTCTCAGTTCAGAAGAGATGGATCATCGACGACGCAACGGGAGAACGAGTGAAGCTGCACTGTACACATTGGGTGGTTCATGCCCAGCCAATGCTTGCTGAGGGTCTTGACAAATCACCCTTGAATGTCATTGCAGCTAACGTCGCAAAAGCGGGATTCAACTGTGTTCGTTTGTCTTATGCTACGTACATGTTCACTCGCCATGCCAATAACACCGTTCGCGACACCTTCCACTCTTATGACGTTCCAGAGATGGTGACAGCGATTCAGAAACACAACCCTTCGGTGTTGAACATGACCCATCTTCAGGCCTATGAGGCTGTGGTTGATGCTCTAGGGGCACATGGGGTCATGGTGCTCATTGATAACCATCTCAGTTTGCCAGACTGGTGCTGTGCCAATGACGATCAGAATGGATTCTTCGGAGATAGGCACTTCAACACTTCTGAATGGATTCAAGGGTTAGCCATTGTAGCTCACCACTTCAAGGGAAAACCCAATGTAAGTAATCTGCATTCTGGCATTGAAAAACAAATTTTTGTTGTGTTCTTCTTGTCAATAATCAAAAGGGGTGGGTGTAAAATTGAATTGGTATCAGTATCAACCAAACCTTTTTATTCTTGGTCTTGTGAAGTGTTTTACAATTGGTGCTGCACGTGGTATGTAGGTGTTCGCCATGGACTTGCGAAACGAGCTAAGGGGTTCACGTCAAAACTGGAATGTTTGGTACAAGTACGTGAGCGAAGGAGCAAAGACGATTCACGAAATTGACCCGGATTTACTAATCATCATTTCAGGGTTAAGCTTTGACAACGACCTTAGCTACTTGAAGACAAGGCCTCTTCATTTGAACATCCCTAACAAAATTGTGTATGAGTCGCATATATACTCCTTCTCAGGAGACACAGGAAGGTGGCACGTGCAACCAGCGAATTGGGTGTGCAACGCCACCATTCAGACGTTCAACCGGCAATCAGGTTTCTTCTTAGTGGTAAGAATCCAGCACCTTTGTTTGTGAGTGAATTTGGATACAACATGGATGGTGGGAATTTCGCTGACGACAGCTACTGGCCATGCGTTGTGGCACATTTTACCTCCGTCGACTTGGAATGGAGCTTGTGGGCTTTCCAGGGAAGCTATTACCTTAGACAGGGAAATGTTGGACCTGGAGAATCATATGGGGTAATGGACTTCGAATGGAAAAATTATAGAGACCCAAATTTCACTCAAAAGTTTCAGCTTCTACAAAGGATCATTCAAGGTATGTAGATTTCATATTTGCAAAAAAAAAAGGTGTGATACATCTTTGTGAGAGCGTTGTACATTGTGTCTCTAAAGTGTAGTGATTTACTTGTTGTGCAGATCCAAATTCAAAGGCCTCAAAGTCTCATATAATCTTCCATCCATCGACTGGCTACTGTGCACATGTGAATGATAAGGAGCTTGTAATGGGTGATTGTAAGAGTAACAGCCTATGGAGTTTCGAAGGAGATGGCTCTCCAATTAGGTTGATGAACTCTGCTATGTGTCTAAAGGCAGTTGGTGAAGGGCTTCCTCCAACTCTCTCAGAAGATTGTTTGTCTGCACAAAGTTCTTGGAAAGCTGTTTCAATGAGTGGTCTTCACTTGGCCAGTTTTGATAAGAATGGAGAGCTTTTGTGTCTGGAAAAGGATTCCAATTCTACCAAGTTAGTGACCAGAAAATGCATCTGTATAGAACATGATGACTCTTCATGTTTGGACAGTCCCCTAAACCAATGGTTCCGACTTGTTCCTACTAATGTTTAGATGAAAATTAGGGATTGAAACAAGTGTAACAAGAAAGAAACTAAGTATAACAAGTAAAGAAATCATAAAGAAACAGATTGACACAAGGTAATTGAAAAATTACTTATATTGGATTTCTCATAGAATAAAGTAATTTTCTATTTCTATTATAAATGGAATATGAGAATCATAAATGATATATGCATATGAATTTACTACACACACCATGGATTACAATACCCTAATTTTAAAATTTAAACGAATTAAAATGTAAGATTAACTTAAATTAAAAATAAAAACAAAAATGTAAAGAAGTATCAGTTAAAACCCCTAATTAGAATTAAGGAAAATGAAATCGTTGAACCTTTATACTAACGTGAAGAACCCAATTTTATTGGGCAGGTATTAAAGAGCCTACCCTGAAAAGGAAGTTTCACCCGAATCCTCTTTGTTGTTATCATTTTTTATCTTTAAATACGAATAATTAAGATGCAACCAATGAATTCTCCACAGAGTTATGATATCTCGCCCCAATCTATCTCATACAACTACAACATAATCACTCTAAATTTTAAATAATTTTTTTTGTTGACTTTATTTTAATTAGCTCATTAAGTATTATATTTTATTATTAAAATAAAGTTGTGAAGTGATTGTTTATAAATATTTAGCTGTCAAAAAGATAATTTTCCTTCTTCAAATGGAATTAGTTAATTTTTTAAATTATCTTATAATCGTTTATTGTCTATGTCTCTTCGATGCTAGTCCAAATTTCATCAACTGTAGCTGCAAACATCATAGACCATTGAATTTGATCCTTCCATTTATTCTGTCTGCTAATGTTATAACACTACAAAACAATAGGACATGAACATACTACTGAACTTTATACTTTCTGACTTTTATTTTCCTCAGGAACTATTTATTGCAAGATGACACAGTCCAAAAAGAGCACAATGTGCGGCACTCAAAACACAAAAGGAAACAATAACCGTCAAAATATTACGTTGTTCTGTTCCAATGAATTTAACATTATTAGATATATTTCGCTAAGAAAAACATCACATTGGATGTTATATCCTTCCATCTCTTCTGTCTGCTAATGTTATGGATTAACCAATCTTTTAGTTGAAGCAGGAAAAAGTCCGTTGGGATCTTCAGAGATTTCCGTGAAGTTTAAAAGTTTTTGCTGTGTATTATATATATCTAAGGGAATGGAATTTACGTTAGATATAAGGGGACATGCGGGTTCAGACGGCTCTGAATATCACAACTGACTCCTCGTGCCAAACCCTGCGCCCCATATCAAGAGCATTTGATGACCTTATGCAGTACAAGAACTATTTCGCAGCCAATTTCCCTCAAAGAATACGGTAACTTCCTACACTTACTCGCCAAAACAGACCAGATAATCAAACATTCATCTCTGTTCCAGAAGTATCAGCTCTCAGCCTTCAGTGGAGTCATGCTCTTTCATGACTTGGTTCTGACCCTTTTATTAGTACTCTTTTGTCCATTCAATTGATAGAAGGATATCAGTTCAAAATAGTGAACCTTGAAATGCTAGCTCTTTATGCTCATGGCTACAACTGGCAAGGTGGAGCTATTACTCCGTTGCATATATTGATCCATCACTATTTGTCCCTAGAGTGTATCTCCATTTCCAACATTAAGGAGCACAATTACTTCCTTGATAGCCATTGAGGTGTTCATGCGCATAAGTTGAGGCACATACACCATCTGTTTCAAGATAAGAGACTTGAGTATATCCTTAACTACAATTGACAGATGATCAGAATATAAGAAAATAAAAAATACAAAGTTTAAGTAGATAACCACATGATCAAAGAAAATCTCAATTCAAAATTACTTGATTTGATGTGTTATCATTTACAAACTCCAATTTAAAATCTTTGTATGGGAATCAAACTAAGATAGGCTGTAGGACAGGATAAACAGAGAAAGTAATGAATAAAACTGTACCAGTGCATGACAATATTTCAACCTGATGCGTTGTCGAGTAGAAAACTTAATTGGAAAATCACCATCTAGATAACAGCTGATCTAATTGGTAAATTAGAAACTAAAACAAACAAATTCAAGAAGTAGGAATTGAAATGGACGAAATGAGATAAAAACCTCATGAATGGTTCAATAGTGAACCTTACACATCTCAGGATATCCATCATAGAATAATAATATTCATATATTATGGTTTTAAATTACATTTTGAATGTTAATTATGATGGCACGTAACCTTTCCCTGTACATTCAGACCCAAGTTTCATAAACAGTCAAGGAGATAATGTTGCAGTGTTTAGAATTATTCTATTACTTTTTTACCTAGATACCAGAAAAAAATGCAATTCAGCCACACATCAAACCCTTACCAATTGTCCAGAAAATTCACTCAAAATCTGAACATTCTGCATCAAACTGTCTTCCCTTGGCATCCAAGAACAAGGAGTCACAATCCTTAAATGTAATCCAACCTGCATTCATTTTAAAGGTGAGGAGTTTCTCAAGCAGATGCAAAAAGACAAAAAGACCCTTAGAGGCCTTGCTAACGGCATGTTCAACTACTCTTTCAAACCAATTATCTGACTGCCTTTCTGTTCACTTGCCAGAAAATCAATATATGTTCCACATATATATACAAAAGGGAAAAAGTATACATCAATCTTTGTACAACTCATAAAGAGATCAGTGGTGTGTATCCTTGCATTGAGAGGAATAGAGATTTTATTGAAAACCTTTACTTACAAGAGATCTTCAATATCTCCAACCCTCAAACCTTTAAATTCTATGATCTGCTGCTCCTCCTGTCCCACCTTTGAGGTTGAAACTTAGGGAAGGGGCAAAAATTCCCCAACAAAAACGAACAATTAACCACTACCATCATAGTAGTCAAGAAAATCATTTGGCTGAGACTGCAAACTAGTTATACTTCCTTGACCCCAGCCTTTCTGCACACGCTTAAGAGTTTTCAGTGCAATTCCGCTGCCACCATCCCTGTCATATAATAGAAAGATCATTAGTGAAGATGGAAGAATATGCAGCATAAGTAAATTATGGATAGCACTCATGAAAAAGCCATAGACATTATAGAACCTGTGACAATCAAAGTTTCAATGCTAAATTAGTAAGATCCAGGTTTGCATTTAGCTTGATAGAAGTACAATGTTTGAGATGACTAATTGGTGATAATTTTAAATGTCACGTGATATAGCGACTCTTTCAAATTGGTGATAAAACATCTGTATGTTTGTGAGTTCTTCAACCAAATGGAGTTGGAAACCATCTCACTGATAAGGTTGAGAATGAGAACCCACAAAATCCATCACGTTATGTTGTCCAACTCATCCAAAAACAATTTTCACTCCTACTATCAAATTAAGAACCTTGTTTTCCAAATATGAACAGAATCCAAAAAAAAAAAGGAATAATTGATGATCTTCATCACCCATATGGTCATACCTGTTAACTATGTCCTTCCAGTCACTGCCTCCATCATTATGTAGTTTTCCAGGAATGACTCTGTTTCTGTTTTGATAAGTCCTATCGACAGGTCTATCTTCTAATGCCAATTCCATCATCCTCTTTGCTAGTTCATCCGCTTTCTGTTTTTGTCCTCTTTTATTTAAGCCATCAATCACTGGCATGAATGATGCATGGTCGAAGCCATATCCCTTATCAATCAATTTATGAAGAAGGCTACTAGCATCTGCTAACCTTTCATCCTGGCAAAGTCTTTCAATAAAATCTTTATACATGAAATTCTTCAATGTCAGATATCTATCTAACGAAGCTTCAAATAGCTCCTTTGCTTCAGAGAGTTGTCCTCCACCAAGTAATTCATTGAACAACGAACTGTACAAGGCTTCTTTGTGGCCACATATACTCAAAGCTACCTCAAATAATTCACAAGCTACTTTAAAATCACTAGACTTGCAGAGGGCTTTAATCAATATTTTGAAGGAAGATATATTAGGAGATATGCCCTTATCCAACATTTCATGTAAAAGAGTAAAGGCATCATTTGCTTTTCCTCCTTCGCAGAGGCAACTGATTATATTATTATAAGTGAAAATATCTGGATTTATCCCTTTTTCTTTCATCTCATCCATCAATCCATATATTTCAAATATTTGCTTTTTACTTCCTAAACCTAGGATCAATGCATTATAAGTTTGAAGAGTCTTGCTACAACCATTTCTCTCCATATCCTTCAAGACACGGAAGGCCGATGATATCTTCCCTTGTTTAGAGAAACTCCATATGAATGTATCATAAGTTACCGAATCAGGGTGCAAGTTTTTTGCCAACATCTCAATAAACTTCTTTTTCGCTTCCTCTAGCCTCCCAGCTTTGCAAATTCCATTAATTAAAGTTGTGTACGTGATTCCATCAGGCAAGCAGTTTGATACATTACTGATTGAATTAATAAGAGTGGCAAAAGTGTTTCCTTTATCAAGGGATGTTGGTCCATTAGTCCACATCTCACTTACAATTTCCATTGCCTTGTCCAATTCTCCATTTCTAGAGAGACCATTGACCACAATATTGCATGTTACAGTATCCGGTTGATAGCATTTTTCATTCATCTTTTGCAGCATTTCCTCTGCCTCTAGCGTTCTCCCTTCTTTCCACAGGCTATGCAGCAACGTGTTGCAAGTATAAGTATTAGGCTGACAACCATTCCTTATCATTTCATGAAGAACATGTTTAGCTTCAGAAACCTTCCCTTTAATGCAGTATCCATGCAGGAGTGTACTATAAGTAACCGTATCTGGGAAAACCCCATTGCTTTTCATCACATGCATCAACCCTCTTGCATCTGACAGCATATGGTTCCTGCATAACCCATCCACCATAATGTTATACGTGTAAGCATTCGGTTCAATGCCTTTGGCCGTCATTTCATCAAGAACTAACCGAGCCTCCAATAGCTCCCCATTCCTGAGCAAACCCAACAACCATATGTTATAACTTTTCAGAGAGACGAAATTCCCAGCTTTCTTCATGGTGTCAACCAAACCCCGTGCATCCTCTATCATCCCATGCTTACAGAACCCCTTAAGCATCAAGTTATAAGTTACAACATTGGGTCTAGGAAGCCCCAATGCCTCGTCCATCTGCATATCTCTGAAAATCCTCGATGCCTCATGAACCTTCCCAGCTTTACAAAGCGCCGAAATCCTCGAATTAAAAGTAACAACATCAGGCAACACCCCTAGCTCGCTCATCCTCTCAACAAGTTTCTCAGCTTCATCATTTAGCTCATCTCTACAAAATGCTGAAACAAGAGTATTGTACACAACCCTATTAGCAATACGACACGAATTGTTACTGTTATTGTCATTGTTATTGCTATAACTATTGTTAACAAGCTCCAAGGCTTGTCTGACGCGGCCAGCGCGGCACAAGCCACGAACCAGAATCCCGAGAGTGAACTCGTTGGGGTGACATCCTTTTTGGGACATTTTGTCGAACAGTTGGAGGGCGTGATCGAAGGCGCGAGAGTCGCAGAGAGACCGGATGAGGAGGTTAAAGGTGTAGGTCTGAGGGGTGAAACCTGCGGCGATCATGTCTGTGTAGAGCCACGTGACGAGGTTGGGGCGGTTGTGTTGGATGGTGGAGCGGAGGAGGAGGTTGTAGAAGGGGAGGGAGGGGGGGGATGAGGGGAATTGGGCTCTGAGGGATTTGAAGTGGGAGAGGGCCTGGTCGATGTGGCCCCATTGGGCGAGGACTCGGACCATGGAAACTATGGAAGGGTGCGCAATGTGGTATGGCTGAGAGGCTAGGAGAAGTTTGTGGAGGCCGTGGAGTTCAAGGTGCATGTTGGCGCCTGCGAGGATGCGTGTTGTGACGGTGACAAGGTGCTGCGTCTGATTGGTGACGGAAGAGGCAGAGGAAGGGGAAGAGAGAACGCGCTTCACCAATTGCCACGCCAATTTTGGATTCTTGCTGTTCTTAAGAACACCTTCTATCACCTTCCTCCTTTGCTCCATCCGATTATTTGTTTGCTTTTTCAGAAACAGGGTCGCAGTTTTATACTAGTTATAGTTTCGAAGGAGAGGAAAATTTTGGCCTTTTAATATTCAACTTGGCTCCACTTTATTTAAGTGTTCATGAGTAGAGTTCTCACCTCTTACTGGAAATTTTCCTTATGGTTTCGAAATTTTTATGGCATATGTTTTACTCCATGTGATATATAAAACTAGAAAAAAATATATGCATGCATAAAAAAAAAGTGATATGTGTATATTGAAAGAGAGAATATGGAAAAAGATAAAATGCATAAAACTGAATTTCTAATAGAATGCAAGATGAGAAACAGCTTATTAGTTATATTATATAACTAAGAGGAAAAAACGAAATATTTGTATTCTAAGACAAAACAGAAAACTAAAACCTAACAACCTCATTTCAAGCTATATTGTATATGTCCATTGTTCCGATCTTGGAAATAATGGTGTTGAAACTTCCATTTTGAAGAGGTTTGATGAGGATATTAGTAGTTTGATAAGCAAATGTAACGAAAGCAAATGGAATAATTTGATGTGAGAATCTATTTGAATGTATGTGAAAGTTATATGTCTTGCAAATTGGTTGTTTAACAAAGTGTATTTTAATTATTAAATCATCCAATAGATGTTTCAACGCACATGATGGTTGCAAGATTATGATACTCCACTTCGGATGATGAGTGATGTTTACCAAGACATTTGTATATGCACAATTCAAAATGTAATGATAATAGTCCTTTAGAAAAACGGGTGTTCTTTTGTTCTTGAGTGTATTCATTGACAATGTCTTTATTATTAATTTGTACAAACAAACAATTCAACAACTATCTTTTTGTTGGTTACTTACGGTAACAAAAACACAATTTTTTATATAAGGAAACACATCTTCATAGAACTTAATATCTTTAGAAAAAATATTTCTCTAATCTTAGTATTAAGAACAATATACGTCTTTGTGTCTTTCGTGTTAATAGGAATTACAAGAAAGATTTTAGAATATAGTAATTGATTGTTATTTAAGAATATCATTGAAATACGTTTAGTTAATATATAAAAACGATTTTTATATAAGAATCAATTTTAATACTCGTTATTATTTTATATTATAAATTATAAAGATGTAAAGTAACTCGGTTTTAATTTTATTTCCCAATTAATTTAACCATTTGAGAAGAAGAAAAAAGTTAACAAGTGAGTTCAAAACTTCAAAAAAAGGGTACCATTAGTAGTAGTCTTTCTCTTAGAAGAGATAAGAGTTGGGAAGAAAGCGAAGATTCTTTGGAAGACTTTCAAAAGTGATAGGCTTCAAGTAGGCTTAGAAATAACATTATATTCTTCTGCATATTTAAAAGAAGACAAAGTTATTTCAACTTTCTCAATCCGTGTGTTTGAATAGGAAAAAAAACACATTTTCCAGATATTTGTTTTCGTCCAATTATATCTTCCTTTCCATACTAAAACCCTCTGAAAATTAAATAATGATGTCATAAGCCTCTCAAAAAGAAAAATAAGAAAATAATTCAAATTATTTTTTTATAACTTAATCTTGCAAAATTTTTTCAATATGATTTTTTAAAAGTTTATACAAAAATGAGTTTAAATTTATGAGAAATCAAATGTAAATGCCTCCTAGAGAGTAATTTGCTCAAAGTAGAAGGGAAAATTTGATTCAAACGTAAATGTTATCTCGTGAAGGCTAGCGCAAGATTATTTCATTTTTATTTTGTGAAGTTTGAGTCCTGAATTATTTCCAGTAAACATATTTTTGGTTTATGGGAAAAGAAAATTTGAAATGCGTTTGAAATAGTAGTAGACAATGTTAAAAAGATTCAAATGTCAATGTTATGTAGCGGATCAAAGCATACGATTGTTTGAACTTAGTCTTAAACGTATAATTGTCTAAAGAAAAGTTTATTGTCCTTCTTAGTCTTATCTTATCCGAGCCGAATAAGATTATCCACTACAAAGTACCTAAAATCCATATGAAATAAAGTATTCAAATGTAATCACGTTGACAAGTTATACTGAGAGAGATTTAAAAAGGAAGATGCTCCTACCAGAATACAATAATCTGCAAGTGTAGGCATCATAGTACATCAAAACACAAATCAATGCAATATATATATACACACACACAACTTGCATGCAGATGGTCTTGCTATGATCTCTCCATATGAGAGCCATCAAACCAGAAGACTTCTTTATTGATCAGGAATCAAGGCACTTTTTCTGAGTCTCAAAAGCTATTTTGGTTTATAAATTATATATATACAAGGACTAAAGATCAAGAGGCTAGTTTCAAAAGGAAGGGAGGCAAAATGAGAAGGAAAACTGCTTTGTACTTTTGTAGATTGAAAAGAGTCTAAACAAAACTGAATAGAAAAGGAAAATATAATGTAATATAAACACTTCTATCTCCCTGTGACCATTGTAGCTGTCAAATCATTTGACACATCAAGGCCTTCGCTATAAGATTGATCTTGGTCATCTAATTTGCTGGTGGAAATTGTGCGCAAAGGTTGTTTAGGCAAAGGAAGAGTTGTGGCTTCACTTGCCAGCATTAACAATACAGAGGCCATATTTGGTCTACGGGATGCTGAATCTTGCACGCATAACATCGCTATGTGTATGTATCTCAATGCTTTACTCTTTGGAGTTGAATCACCAATGGAAGAATCAAGAAGCTCCATTACTCTCTGCTCACTCCAAAGGTGCCAGGCATATCCTATGAGACTTGAATCGTCTGTGTTGCGAAAGCTAGTGTTCCTGCGCCCACTCATAATCTCTAGTAGCAATACACCAAAACTATAGACATCAGATTTAACTGAAAATAGACCTTCCATTGCATATTCTGGCGCCATATAGCCACTGCATCAAAGATATAGAGATTAGTAGTCTACTACACATAGGATTGAAGAGAGTGATTTCTCAAACAAGTGAAATCAAAGCATACTTACTATGTACCAACCACTCTGTTTGTGTTGGCTTCATTTTGGTTTCCTCCAAATATTCTGGCTAAGCCAAAGTCTGAAATTTTTGGATTCATGTTTTCATCTAATAAAATGTTGCTTGCTTTTAGATCCCGATGAATGATTCGTAGTCTTGAATCCTGGTGCAGGTAAAGCAGCCCTCTTGCAATGCCTTCAATTATTTCAAAGCGCTTTGTCCAGTCTAGTTGTGTTTGCTTCACCGGATCTGCAATGATGTTACAAGAACAAGCCAAATATTAAGAACATGCATGCACTGGTTGCTTCTGTTTCAAACTTATCCATATTAAGATGAAGAAAAAGAATATGCTTAGTTAATGGTAAGAAACATACCAAATAAAAAACAGTCCAAGCTTTTGTTTGGCAAGTACTCATATACCAGAATTTTTTCTTCTCCCTGAATGGAACATCCCAATAGTCTAACCAGATTTCTATGTTGCAGTTTGGCTATTAGCATCATTTCATTCTTGAACTCCTCTAAGCCTTGACTAGACTTTCTTGAAAGCCTCTTAACAGCTACTTCCTCTCCTCCTGGAAGGTTCCCCTGGTAAATAGATAAATGAAGCCATTAACCTTTTATTACCAAATGAATTGTGTGTTTATAAAACACCTTTTTTTTCTCTCTTTCCATCACATCCCATACTTTTTTCTCACTCATTTTTGTAAAATTTGTAGCATAATTTGTTGTACAATTAACGTTCTTCCGAAGGTAAGCTTAACAGTTAAATTCTTACCCAGTATACCGGACCAAATCCCCCTTGTCCCAGCTTATTTTTTTGGGAGAAATTGTCTGTTGCTGCTGCAATGAAACTAAAAGTGAACAATGGAAGTTCTGCATTATTCCCTTCCAAACCTAACTCAGTTGATCCTGAAAATTCTGCTGATAAGTCTGTACTCCTCGTTAGATCAATGACTGGAAAATCACCATTGTTATTAGCAGAAGCTGAGGAAACTGTTGACAAATAGAAAGGAAGAGAGAATATAGAGAAGTGAGTATCAAGAAACTGTTTGTAATACCTTGTCATTCATTCATGAGCAGGATGAAAATAAATATATTACCTTTACGTTTTCTCTTAAACCTCCATACCAGCAATACAAAGATTCCAAGGCAGATCAGCCCAACCACAACAGGTACTATTATTATCCAAATTTTGGTCTTTTTCTCCCCATCGACTGCTTCTGAAAACATAAAAATCATATGCTGTAAATACAACCTGACAATCAATGAAACTTGTGAGAACTTGGGTGACATTTGAAGTGATATTTGCCATCTCATCATACTCACAGACAGCAGATTAACAGATATTCCTCCTCCTATATGCCATACGATTAATCTCTAACTGAACGCATTAAGCAAATAATATCGTGTGCATTGAATGGAATATGGACAAGATTTTTCTAAAATTGATTAGTTTGCATATGACAAATTGAAATAGCTCCTCGAGAAAGCATGTAAGGTGGGATGTAAAATGGATTTATAAATCAAAATTAAAAAAAAAAAAATCAATGAAAAAGAAAGAGAAATTACTTCAGATCTTACCAAACTCAGAATCAGCAAGACGGATGTTGAGTACATTTCCAATACTATTTTCAGTGTGTTGAATATCAACTAAGTCCACATACCAAATCATGCACCCAATTCCAATCGTATATGAATACGCAGTACAAGAACTATTCTGCAGACAAAACCGTTGACAATCCCCATCGTCAGAAGGACTCTCCAAACGTGCAAAATCTGGCAACTTTGTACACCTTTGAACGTAGAAATCATCTTCACCAACACTAACCTCAGTTCCAGAACTATTTCTCTCAGCCTTCAGTAGAGTCCTCCTCTTACAACCCCCTGAATTTCCCCCATTCCACTCGCCTCCTTGAAACCCTTGCATGCAACTACAAACATCTGCCTTAGAGATATCACACAATGCAAAATTGCCACAAAAATTATAAGTCTCACACTTATTATAAGGCTCATGTTGTGTATTATTCCATTGTTGTTGATCTTCATCCGATACGAACTTCTTTTCAAACCCATCCCAAGTTATCTGAAACCTCACCTTTTCAGGGCCATTCCATGTATATGTAAAGTTATCCCCATTCAATTTAAAACCAAAAAGAGAGCTTCCAGTCATATTGGAGACACCAACGAATACTCTACCATCCCAATACCCACTTCTCCACCTCTTTTTCTCCCCATCCATAATCAAAATCTGTAGCGTTGATCCCGTAGAGTCAACCCCCATTGAGTAGTTTCCCGGTGCGGGATTCGTTGCTGATTTCCATGACCTGAACAGACCGACTCCAGCACTAGCTGGCAGTGACATACCTGGCACGAAAGTATCAGTTGGGTTCTCAAAGCTTTGCCACACATCTTTCTCATGTTCTGATTCTTCTGAAAGAACAAGGTTCCCATCATCACGAAGAACAGCTTTTGTGATGTTCCTTGACAATGACTTGTTAGTTGACCACACCTCGTTGTTCTCTCCATCGAGAACAACCAAGTTTCCGTCACCTTTGATTTTGATGGAACCTCCTCTTCCATTGATGGGTTTCTCTCTATTCGCTACCCATATGAATGCTGAAGCTGAACTAGGAAACTTGTGGTACCAAATCCCAACGTATCTTGAAGAGTTATCAAAACCAAAGAAACCCATTTCAAAGGTGAGATTTTCTGACACCAAATTGTCAACACCATTATTGTCTTTGATTTCTGTCTCTCCTGTTAGGGAATTGGCAGCATGAGAGAAGAAGGTATGAAAAGAGAAGAGAAAGATTAGAAGGAGCAGAAAATCTGTATATTTGGCTACAGTGGTCATGCCAATGTCCCTGAGATTACACCGAGGATTACGTGGTTTGGTGTGTTAATGGGAATAACATTGATGACAACTGAGTAAATAATAAATATGAAGACGAATTTTCGATGGCTCCGAATGCTGCACTTCTCTGACCAACTACGTCTCACGTTGACATATGTTGGACCACTTTAGGCTATAATGATGAACACTCCCAAAGTTTATTTATTTATTCCTTTCAACTCATTCATAATTAATAATCAATCATTTTTGTTATTCATAGTTAAACGAATAATTTCATTTATAGTCTCCATATGTTTAAAACATTTTCTATGTGATCCCTTCAATTGTACGATGCATTGTTAAGTTTACGTCTACGCAAAAATTCTTAAGTTTATCATCACAGATAATATATTTTTAATTTGATTCAAGGGTGCTCTTAAATTGGTCTTTCCAGGTAGGGGACCAAATTAAATTATTTCTCTAATATATAGGAGTAAATTGAAAATGTGTAAAATAAATATTGGTGATAGACACCAAATCTATAATATTTTACTTATAGGATTTTCATTTTCATAAGATTTTATGTTTAAGAATTAAATTGAGAAGTTATTCGTAAAAGAAATACTTGTATAAATACTAAATTAGTATACTATATATAACCTCTTAATTTTAATTTTTATTTCATTTAATAATACTATTTTCAAAAGCGAAAACAATCATATGAGAACTGTTTTCTAATAACAAAATCTTATATCCAGAATAAATGAAAAATAAGAAATATTGAAAAGAAAATGACTTGGTACACTAAATTCTCAATTGTCTATGTAAGATAAATTTAATAAAAGACATCACGTTTATTTATCTTGTCAACAAATTGAGAACTTAAAATTTTTTAAGAATACATTAAGAAAACAAATATAGAGATTAAAAATCCTATTTAACGTAGTAAAAGTTATTTAAAATAAAATAGAAAGTGACTGTGAGCAAGAAGTCGCAGACACAGGGATAAAATGGTACGAAAACTATTCAAAAAATTGAAACACGTGGTGGTTAGTTAATGAATATTGAGAAAGTTTGAATATGGAAATATTCATGGTAACAGGTATACCTTCTGAATTGAATATTATTTTTGCCTCACAAAAGAAGTGGTTGTATAGAATTAGAAGAATTTTATTATGGGTAATATATTGACTTTAACATCTTGGATTGAAAAAGGGAAGACTCCAGGAACCAACAAACCTTGGAATATTTTCCTTTCCGGCTTATGCGCATCATGATACATTTTTCAACCACACGGAATGGGGAAAATTCTCAACATTCAAAAGGGACTCCTATCATCTTCACCATCATCATCAACTATATCACCATAATACTTGTTGTAGTATAACTGGACGACTGTGAGTCGGTCAAAAATCCTAAACTATCTGAACGCTCGTCCACGACAAGAAAGGTCGCATGATAACACGTGGTCGACCGATTCATGACGACGAATTATGGATTGACCAAGTCAGCAAGACTAACCCATAATTAAATGTTGCTTAGTGCAACCTTAAACATGAACCAACTTCCTAATTCGTCTCATCAACCAAGACTCATTAAGGTAATATAAATAATGCAGATTCCAAGAATCAAGTACGTCATTATCTACAGTATTTTGACAACCGAATGTCAACACCCTTACTGACTTGTGTCTTCTGCAGGTACCATCCGACTGTGTTATCGGACAACCAAGAAAAGGAGGAAAGAACTAGAGAATTTGAAAGTTGAATGTGAAAACGACTGACCGAGAGAAGCAACAAGCAATCATTCTCTAAGTCTCCGTTCGAAACACTTAACTCCTTAACTCCTTTAAATTTTATTCAGTGTATCTAAATCAAATAGACTTTGGTAACACATTTATGAGGGTTTCAAATTCAATAACATACACGTAGTGTCATGGGTTTGGTCCTATTATTTAGTCTATAAAATCTTGCTTGACCTTAAATCGAGAATTTGTGGTCTCATAGATTATATCCAAAAAAAAATTAAACTCTGGCAAATAAAATTAAAGCTAATATAAATATATTTTTAAATAATAATAAACATTCAATTCGAAATACGAGAATCTCATTATTTTTTCTTCATATCATTATAATAACTTAAATAACGGATGAAGATTGATCTTTTGAAAAAAAAAATTAAGATTAAGTATTGAAAAAAGACTAAACAAATATAAAGGTGAAAAAGAAGAAGTAAAACATATAAGGGACGTATATGATGAAAAAAAAAACATCAATTCAACTAAGGATCTGTTTCTGACTAAAAGTTATTATTGGTAATATACATCATTTTGCTATAACAGTACCCGATCCAATTCATGAGTTTAAAAATATTATTTGTCTTATCATTTTTCTATGTAGAGAATACAGTGATATAGTTAATTATTCCTCATCCTTGTCATTTCATTTCAATATAATATAATTTTTACATGATAACTCGTCTTAATGGTTCGATTAGAAGATAATAAAAGGTAATTGATCCCTCCTCTTTGAAATTATTTTATAAATGTTTTGAGTGAATATTCATGATTAATAAGACTAGAACACTTCTTTTAAATGGTGTGAGACACACGTATCAGTGTCAATATTCGTAAGATACTTATCGGTAAAGTGTTTGATTCAAAAATTATTTGTTGGACTTCTGAAAATTCTAGCACAGTTCTAACACAATTTTTAAAATGATAAATAAAATAATATTTCAAAAACTCAAATTTATTGTATAAATTTTTATTATAATTATAAAAATAAGAAATAAATTATTTTGAACTAGTCATGAAAAACATCTTTTTCTTCCAAAAAAATCTGAAATCAGGAAATTAATTTTAATAAATAATTATAATTTAATATTTTTATTTCAATAGTTATCTAAATCAGGAAATTCCTTTTTTATGTATAAATTTGGTTTTTAAATTTTATCCTTTATATTATTAAAATATGATGTATTTAATGGTTATTTATTTTAAACTGAAAAATTGAATTTTAAATAATTTGAAAAAAAATAAATTTGAAAAAAAAACAAAAAAAAAACTCAATTTCTTACTATATTTTACCTTTCAAATAATTACCTTTTCAAATAATTATTCTCAATAAAAAAAATCACCTACACAATAAAAAAATTAACCTACAATAAAAAAAAGTTTATTTTTAAATTACTTTGTTAACTCATCGTAAGAGGATATTTTTTTTTTATATTCTTATTACTACAAAAACTTGTTGATTTTTCTCTATAAGTATATCGAATCAACTGGTATAATATCATTTAAAGTAAGAATGTTGAACCCACATAGAATAATTTTAATTAAGATGTGTTGTTATAAAACTCATTAAGTATAGAAAATAAATGTGAGAACTTGTTCATAACCAAATTAACACTTTCACCAAAAATAACTCAAAGTTTATGATTTTATTCAACAAGTAACGAAACTAACTTATCAAATATAGACAAAAAAAATAATGGGGATTGAATTGTTTCTATGTCTATCATCTATATTTTAGAATAATACAATATATAATACTCAAAACTATTTATTCTTATGCAGTAATTTAAAGTCATTCATCTTGATTCCTCACCGATGAAATTCACATTAGTGCAAAATGTATAAACAAGTGCGGCTTAAACTACTAAAACTACTTAAACTAAATTAATACTGAAATTAATGTTAAACAAAATGATAAAACCAGTTTTTGTTCATTATGCATGAGAAGTATCAATCTCCTCTTACGATTTTTGTACAATAGCCTTATCTTTGAATCCATCTCGTGAAATTTGGATTCTTTAATAAGTACATTCCACATTATCTGGTAGTAGATTTCCTAAGAATTTGTTGATTGCATTTCTGTCATAGTGAATTCATCTACCTTGGACTTTGACCTTCAAATCATTTGAACCTTCAGTCCAAACATTTGTGTAAAATTCAAGAACTATAGTTTGATCATATTTGGGATAATGATCTGTCAACTTTCTCCAATTTATTTGCATCAACCCATTAAAAAATGAGTTAATTTCTTGAGGTAAAACTGTCACTTTCCTTTCTGAAATGAAAGACTAAGTTTTTAACTCATCATATCTTTGCTTCTTGTCTTTGCTTGACTTCATTTTTCTTGGTGGCTGGGTGAATCAACTCTAACTCTTTTTCCTTTCTTAAAGGGTGTTGGATTAATACCAATTGTAGATTTGGTACAACCCATTTTTCTGCACATGTAAGAATAAACATTTCTCAAAACCAATGTGTTATATTTTATTGGCATTTTAACAAAGACTTAGTATGCATGATGTAGAGTGACATTGAATGAGTAATTTTTTGTATTTAATCCATGAAAAACAATACTTAACTTTGAATAAACCTAAAACAACAATCATATTGATGTTAAGAAGAATGTCTTCTCTCTTATTACAACTTTTTGTTGAGACTATTGTTAGTTGAGATGTTCTCTTATTACAAGAAGAATATTGTTAGCTGAGATGTTCACTTCCTTTTCTCTTTTCTCCTTTCTTTGATGATAAATATGTTTATAAAGACACTTTAACAGTCAAGATAATTAAGATAATATAAACTAATAAATAAATGAGCAATACATACCTCAATATCTTCACTTATACTTTAATATTTTAATTTATTTTTATCTACATAGTTTAAATTATATGTCCTATACGTCTTAGTACATAATTAGTGTTTATGAAATTATTGAGAAGACAAAAGCCTATAAAAGAAAATTATCACATCTTTAATTGAAATCATCTCATTGTTACGAGGAGGAATTTACAAAAAAGAAATTTCATATCTTCATTTAATATCACTTCAAATTTTCGTCAATATAAATAATAAGATATAAAAAATATTTAATTTTAATTACATAAGATAATAATATTATCTTTCAGTAACGATTTATCTTTCGAATAGGGTAAGTGGACAAGTAAATATAACACATGACTTTATATAATTATAAATATTACCAAATTAAAAATTAATTAATTAGATATTGATGCTTATTTTAAAAACAAATGCAACTTGCAAGAAACTATCATGATCAAAGTCAAAGTAGCACCTGGATGAAGAAATGTTTATTTACGTTAAATTAAAGAATTATATATTATATATGACACGTTCTAGTGTTAATTGAATTCTTGTTTGGAAAAAGAAATACTTATAATTTGGTCCGTGTTTTGTTGAAATATAATGGTATTAGCGTTTTTCATGGAAATATGTCAGACAAAAATATAAAGCTTTTTCCCTGTCTAAGACCAGAAGCGCAAAATTTTCTTAAGAAAAAACTAAGACGAAAAATTATTTTAAGCATGTGAATAAAATTTAACATTAAATGATTTTGTCAACAAAGTCTAAATGGTAAATGATGTTTCAAACATTTCAAAGATTAGTTCGTCAAGTTTCAAACCCATCAATAATAATAATATTTTATATCTTCAAGCAAGTCATACATGAACTATATTATGGAACTTAGTACAATTTTGGAAGTAAATCCAAAACAATTATTAACATTATAAAATCACGATCTTTTTGGTCAACAAAAAATCAAACGTATATTTATTCATACATTACCAGTTAATCTACCTATAAACAAATCTTCCAAACAATTTATTTTTGCGTCTAAAACATTACAACAAACTTTTACGTTAAAACAATACATCTAAGATAATATTTACTTACGTGATTCTTCCTCAATTATGTTAAATCCCATAAAATTGAAGTCAAACTGTCACTGGTTGTTTCTTAGTCTTATTGGCATGTCAATTTCCCAACCTTTCTTCACTCACGCAAACACAAAGTTTCGAGGATTCAGTGGCAATGGCGTGAAGTTTCTGCTATTTTTGGTAGTTGGGTTTGAAGCTGGCTTCTTATAATTGATTTAGTTTATTGTTAGAAACTCTGTCTTGCGGCTAAAACAAAAACGTAGAAACCAAAAACCAACTTGTTAAATTATTTAAAACAGTTTCTGAATTAGTGGGAAAAAGATAGGAATAAGATCCACTATGAAATTGGTAGCACACACCGTTAATTTGGTGTTTAGTGGAGAAAACACAGCTACTATGTTCCACTTTCCACGTGCCAACAGTTGCACCCTTATAATGGATACATATTTTGGGTCCCCATACAATTATTTCCCGCCAACTAAGACATTCATCAATGTGTCAACCCACATTCACCAACAAAACAACCGTCCTTATCTTATCTTCTTCTTTTAATAATATAAATAATCTTGCTTTTCTTTTCTCTATCTATCATTCTTTGTTCAAAACAAAGCCACCAACTGTTTCGGAAGGGTCAACTTTGATTTCAGGCTATGGGGGATTTCGAGAAGCAGGAGAGGACCATGGAAGAGGAAGAGAGAGAGAGTTTGCTGGAGGGTGTGGCGGTTTTGGACTTTGATGTGCTTTGTTCCACTGTGGCTCTGCAAGCTGGGCATGGAAAATGGGGGAAGCTTGGAGTTGGATATGATGATGATGATGAAGAAGAGGGTGGTCAGTTTGGTGGTGTTCTAAGGATGTGGGAGGGTGAGATTCTTGAGTGTTTTGATGATCATCGCATCGCCCTTGAATCCACATGGTAATGAATTGTTCATTCCGTTTTTTTTTTTCCTTCTGGGTATTCATCATTGCTCATTCTGCTCTCTTTTTTTTTTCTTTCTGGGTATTCATCATTGTTCATTTTGAGGTCTGTCTTGTCTTTTCAATTATGCCATGTATAACTGTTTGTAAAAAAACCTTTTTTGTTTTTGTTTTTTGGATTGAAGTATTGAAAATGAGCTTAGCTAATATTATTCTAAAGGTAAAAACTGTGTTCATTATTAATTTAGTCCTTTATGGAGTTCAAAATTTCAGTTTCAAGATAGGGGTTAAGATATTTGATATGGTCATGATCTGTGATTTCTGAAAATAGTTCATTTGGTTGTTGCAGTTGTCCTTGCTACCGATTTGGGAAGAACATGAAGAGAGCTGGTTTTGGTTCTTCCTACATTCAGGTATCAGAGCGAACAAACTTAACACAATCTTTAGAAATTTCTTAGAACGCTTTCATCATTTTTACCAACACAAAAGCTGATTAACCTCTCTGGAATTCGAACTTAATTCCTTGTCTTATTTTGCAGGCAGCGATTTATTTTGTTCTTACCATTGGTGCCTTTCTTAACTGCATTGCCTTTGCTGTCACGAGACATCACTGCAATCTATACCTGGCAGTTGCCTTCGTTGTTTCCTTTGGAGCATATTTAGGATTCTTCCGAACACGACTAAGAAAGAAGTTCAACATCAATGTGGGTATTTTCTGTAATTATTTGGATTTAGTGATGGATGATTCAACAATTATGGTTAACATTGAGTCGTGTAACTTCCTATTGCGTGGATTCAAATGCAAGATTATAGTGCTGTTGTTTTATTTGCTTATATAATGTGATATGTTTTGACAAACTCATGTGCTGTTTATTTGTAACTTTTTTAGGCCAGTGACAGTTCCTTGGACGATTGCGTTTACCATTTCGCCTGTCCTTGCTGTACATTATGTCAGGTCACTTTCGAAACTCTCCTTTCCTTCTCAATTAAGTTATCTCCAATTATTTTGATTGCCATGTCTTAAGGTGATATTCTTAACTCAGTTCTTACAACTGAAATTCATATCAGTTTCTTCCAATGATAATACTGAATAAGGATAATTTCTTAGCTAGTTAAAAGAACTTGTATTGGAGATGATGATCTATCAATAAAATCAAGGGTGGCCATGACCAAAACGGGGTATTTGATCTACAGTAATTGGTGTGTGAATGGTGATATATATTTAACATGTGTGTCTTGGAAACATGGTGCAGGAGTCTAGAACGCTGGAGATGAACAATGTTGAAGATGGCACTTGGCATGGTCGGGGTGACAAAATATGCATAGGTGGTTTTGGCCAAAAGAGCAATGGATTCTTTGATCAGTTACATCCTCCTTCCATTGTGTCCATCATGAATATTGATGAAAGTTCCTTTGAAACAAAAGCAAACACAAATGTCAGCAATCCATCTTAAAGTCAAGGTAGTGAGGAACATTTGAAACAATGGTGCTTCATCTCAAGGCATTTAAGATGCAGCTTGGCCACACATTTAAAAATTCCATTGAATTTCCTACCGAGATGAAATGTAGTGACCATTCCTCCATACATGGAAGGTTCATGATAAGAGAAGTGAGAAACAATTATATTGTTTCTGGGATGGCTTTCCATTTGCACGAAGAACACGATGGTTTGTTACAGATTCCCTTTGGGAAGGAGATGTTGACATAGTGATGGTGTACATAATCTTCTTCCAGTTTTAAGTAATGGGGACTTGTAATATATTCTGATGATGGTACAAAAATGCTGCCATCATGTTGTGCATAATGTAAAAATAGAGAAAATGGAAAACAAAAATTATAAATAGTAATGCTTTCATTGAGAGTCGAACTCAAGACCTCCCGCTTACTAAACGGGTGCTCTAACCAACTGAGCTATGAAAGCTTTGTTTATTTATGCAAACTTTAAAGGTAATAGCTTTATAACCACATGACTTGATTGGGTAAGGTGGGATAGTGTTAAGTGGGCATGGAACTCCCAATCTCAAGTTCACTTATTTCTTTTTAATAATTTTTTTTTCTATTTTTTCTTCTTTATTTATCTTCTATCTACATGTAGAGCACATCATCCATATATTTACTTTTTTTTTTCCTTTTTTGTTTTTTCTTTGTACTTTGTCTTTATTTCACCTTTCGTTGAAATTTTTTCTAAATCTATACAATTTGAAAGTTCTGCCCTATATTAATCATCACATTACTATAAATTATAACAACCATTCTTCCTATATATATATTTTTTATTTATTTTAATTCTTTGTACGTATATAAAATAAATTATCATAATATAGTTAGTAAATTAAAAGGTTTTTAAAGAATCAAGTTTTTATTTTTTTTTCTTAATCAATTTGGCATTAAAACTTTTACACTATTAAACTATTTCATAATTATGTGATATTAATCAATTTCATTGTTAAACTATTTGATATTACATGTATAATCTTAAATGCTTAAAATCCTCAACTAATCTACGAATGTGACATTTTTTTTCAATATACAGAAAATTATCACGCATGATACACTTTATTTTATTTATTTTTTCTCAGTTTTATAACAAAGAAATTACTCTTCACCGTTGACAACTTTGGAAAAAGTTGTCTTCATCGCTGACGACTTCTATTCAAAGTTGTCTTCACGGTTGACAACTTTGCATGGACACCAAATGAAAAAGTTTGACACACCATTGAAAATTTCTATTCAAATAGCATGCACCCCTTTATTTCCTCACATGTTATCCTTTATTTCTCACATAAGTAATTTTTTTCTCAATGACTAAAGCAATTCTTACTTCGATCATATGGGTATAATAATTGAGTAACAATGCTCAAAGATTCTCTGGCAATTAAGTTTGAATACTTCATATTAATTGGTGTGGATGATGTATTTATAATACCTATTTAATAGACTCCTACCCTCCTCTCCTCACATTCAACCACGCTCAAATGTTTATTTACATGTGTAATTTTTTTTTAAATGCTTAAGTGTACCAATTTACTTTCAAGGTCATTTTTCTCTTTACATATTAATATAATTGTATATTATATATAAATTATGAATATTTTTCTATTATATTTTTTAGTCTTATGAATATTTTAGTATGATATTATATATAAATATTTTTATATTATATTTATACATATGTATCAATATTTTTTAAGACATTATTTGTACGTTAATTATATATAAATATTTCTATTAGTTATGCATATTTTATATTATATTATATATGAATAATTTTTTAAAATGTTATAAATATTTTATTATTATTTTTCTTTTAAACTTAAGAATATTTTAGTATGACATTATGTATAAATATTTTTTATATTACTAAATATCAATATTTTTTTTTCGTCTTACCAGTATTGTTACGTTACATTATATTTAATTATTTTTTTTAATTTTTTATTATTATTTATGAATATTCTATATTATATTATACATGAATAAGTTTTTAAGATGTTATAAATATTTTTTTTAATTTTATGAATATTTTACTATGATATTCTATATAAATATTTTGATATTATATCATTACATATCAATATTATTTTTCGGTCTTACCAGTATTTTTATGTTACATTATATATAAATATTTTTTTTAATTACTTATGAATATTCTATATTATATTATATATAAATAATTTTTTAAGATGTTATAAATATTTTTTATTATATCTTTTTTAATGTTTTTAATATTTTGGTATGATATTATATATATGAATTTTTTTATATTATATTACTATATATCAATATACTTTTCGATCTTAGTCGTATTTTTTATTATATATATAAATAAATATTTTTATATTATATTATATATGAATATTTTTTTTAAATGTTATAAACTTTTTTTATTATAATTTTTTATTCTTATAAATATTTTGTTACGATATTATATATGAATCTTTTTATATTATATTATTACATGAGTGATAAAGTGAGTATTAAGTATTTGAATACTCTTTCAAATTGTATTTATGACCTTTATGCTTCCTAAAATATCTACTTAATTAATATTTATTTTTAAATATAAAGTTGATTTACATGATAACCGAATACTGTTTTTAAAATATACGAGATAATAAAAAATACATTACAATTACCTGAGCATGTATGCTTGATAATGGCTAACTAACTTTAAATATATAACATTAAATTTACTTGAATATAATAATTAGTTTAATTTGACGCGGTTCTTTATTTTGAATTTGAATTAAATGACCCGGTTGAGAAAAATATAGATTGAAATAATTAAAAAATAGTTTTAATGATTTTTTTTTATATTTTAGATGAATGTTTAGTTGTTTGATTGAATTGGTTGGACTTTGAATGATTCTAATTTTAGTTATGGACATGTTGATTTTGTTTTTTGTTTTTTTCTCTCTAATAGAATAACTTATGAAGAAATTGATTTAAATAGAGCCTTAAAACTCATATTAAATGTGAAAATTAGGGGTAGTTGGGGTTGAACAAAGAGAGATATTCGTTTAGGCACTAATGGACCACCATATTCTGTATCGAATAATAACCGAAGGTAAGGAAGAAGAAAATATATAGTTAATTTTTATTTAGTTAATTTTTACTTTAGTTAATTTTTTTAACGTTATAACTAAAATAATATGCACTGATTGCAGATAATATGGGAGAACCTTAAGACATTCCTTATCCAATATTTCTCCTTGTCATAAAATACGTTTGTTTCTTTAATAGGAAAAATACAAAAGCTTCTTTCTTTTATTCAGGTTGAGATCAGATCAAAAGATTCCCTCCATAGTTTGCTTGTGGAAATAGAATATGCCCAAATACCCATAATTGAATACATATGATTTAAAGCTCCACTATATTTTAACAACAAAAATATAATAACATGAAAAACAAACCTAGATTTTATTAAAATTTAGAAAGCAATTTAAAAAGAATCGTATTCCTTCTTAATAACTAAATCAATTTTAAAGCTCTGGTTTAATTTTAATTTACATAAAAGGCAGAAAGGCCACAATAATCTGCAAATTATTTTTTATCCGAAAATGAAACCTAAATATAAAAAAGCATTGGCAGCAAAAAGAAATATCATTTATTAATGATGTCTTTTATAATGTACAACCTGATATAACTTGCTCAAACAAATTTATGTAATTACCATTTGTGGCTTGTAATGCATTCAATTCTGCAGGCACGTGTACACACGAATTAAACATTTGCATGATCGTAGTAATAATAATTTAGCATCCCAGGACAAAAACCGGTTCAGTTATTCAGGGAATTGGGGCCCCGACCCACTACATACTCCGCTCCACCTCTCTTGGGTTCATCAGCACCAGTCATCGGCATCATCGGGTGAAGGGGAACCGGACCGGAGTTCGGCACGGCTTGATACATGTGCTGTTTGAAACCGTCGTGAACCACTGCGGCGGAAGGATTGTAAGGTTGCAGTGGACTCACCTGCCTCACGCCTGCACCATATACTTGACCCGAACCCGGAATCAAATGATGGTAGCCGATGGGAACCTGAGATGGCATCACTGCATGGTAAGGTTGTTGAACGTAGGGGTAAGGTGTCTGCTGCAAAGGAACCGGCACAGTTCCCGGTCGAACCGGACTGGGAACGTAGTAAACAGGAACCGGATTTACTGAATGAGCAGAATAAGCAGGTTCTTGGGGATAGTGAATTACAGGGTTACCCGGGTAGAGATTGTGGTTGAGGTTCGGTTGAGGTTCCGTTTCAGGTTCGATTGGACTTTCCTTGAAGTCCGAATCAGGAACAGGGTTCGAAAGTTTAGTCTTTACTGGGGGAAGGTTGGGAAGAGAAGGCACGCAGGGCGCTGATGAGGTGGAACAGTATGGGGAGGAAACAACCGGGGCGGGGGAACCCGGATCCGAAACTGAGACGTTATCTTGGAGCACGGGTCGATCCTTGGGTCGTGGGTCGCGTTGGTGAGTTTCTTCTGAGTTGTCTAATCCGAAAAGGTAATCAGGTACTTCCGAGACCATGGAAGATGCTTCAGAGCGGCCACGCTCGAGACCAGAAACGCCGCCGTTTAGTGCGTCGAGGAACCAGTTCTCGCGTTTGGCTGAGCCGTTCAATAGCGAGCTGATGCTACTGGTTCGAGAGTCCTCGCCTTCGGGAAAGAGGAAGAGCCGAAGCCGCGCCGATCGCGGGTTCTGGTTCTGTGCGACGCGGTCGTACTCGTCCATCATGTTCTCCACGTCTTCGTCAGTCGTGACCGAGATCAACGCGTCCAGATCCTCGTTCGGGAGCTGGTACTTCGCGGTTATATTGGCCATGCCTGCATCCAATAGAACCCCCACAAAAACAAAAAATTATAACTGTAATTAAAAGTTCAAAGACGAAGGATGTGATGTGAGGTTGGTTTTTTCGTACCTGAGAGTTTGGAGAGTTTGAGAATGAGGGTGGAGAAGGAGATGGAGCGGTGGACGGCCACGATTCGAGTGTCGCCGCCGACATAACGGAGCTGGTTGTCATGGGGGCGGGGGAGGATCTTGCCGCCAAAGCTGCACATGAAGCGGACGCGAGGCGGCGCGTCGTGGAAATGGTCGGAGCGAGGGGAAGAGGTGACGGAGTCGGCGTCTAAATCAGGTTGGTAGTGAGAGTGTGACGTCATTATCCGGCGAGTGGAAGTGGAAGCGTTACTTTAGAATGTGGATTCGGTGTCAGAGACACGTAGCTTCCCCCGCTGGCATTGTTGTGGTTGATCTCTGAATTTATATAGGACCCCCTCCTTTACCCACTTTATGTTCCATATTCCTTCTTCAATATTTTTTATTTTTACAAAATGCCCAGGCTGTAATGTGATGCAATATATAATAACTTAATAATATATACTCAATAAAGATTGTATTACTTTCTATAATATCACTTCTAAGGCTTTCTCTCTTTTCGCGATGAAATAAAAGTATTCGACTAAATATATTCAGTAGTTTTTATTTATATAATTTTATCTTCTTTCATTGCGTAATCTATTTATATATATATATATATACATATATATATATATATATTTTTGTTTGGGTATTGGAGTCCAGAGAACGATTGTTATCTTCTTCGCATTTTGACTCTTTTGCTGGGAGTGGTTCTCTTAATAAAGTTATTGATAATGAGAGTAGTGAGTCTCCTTCAAGTCATACAAAGTCGAACTGTGTGAGAGGAAATTCCTTTTTCTCCTCCATCCATTTTTGTACCTAATAAGATTAGGGAAAACCCTAAAACAAAAATTCACTTTAAAAGAAGGAATGGTTGAACCTTTTCGTTCCCCAAAAAATTTGTTATTTAACTTTTTTAGTTTGTATGCTCCATTTTACAATGAATCAACAACTTTGTATGAATCATCCTAGTTTGGTGCCGATTTACCTTCATTCTTGTCTTTCCGAGCTTTGTCAAGCTTTTGCCAAAATAAGTCTTCTTTATGGAAGAAACACTTTGATAAGTGTCATATTTCATATTAAAATACAAACACTTATGAATATTAATTGATAAGATAACTATAATATAACCCCTAATTTATGAATTTAAACTTTTTTTACATATTTTGTGATTATAATATGAATAAGAACTATTTATTTCTAAATTAGTGTTCATTTCAGGATTCGAGGAAAGAATGTACATGGAAGGGCAAAATGAGAATATACAAGATAAAAAGGAAAAGTTGGAACGCTCCAAACACTCGCCCAAACTTGTCCAAGCCAGAAGCTCCCAGAGGATCTTGCCCAAGCGAGATCACTCTAGAGACGTTGGATTTGTTTTCGTCCAACTCGCCCAAGCGAGCCCAATCACGCCTAAGCAAGAAGTCACATAGTCCAAGTCCAACTAGGTTAAATATGAGGTGTGAGACACAATCCTAGACATCAATTGACAAAATATAAGGTGATATAAAACCCTAGAGGAGGCAGTCTTCAAGGAGAAACATCCTAAATCTTCTTTTCTTGCTTTCCATGCTTGTAATGGCTAACATGAGTGGCTAATTCTACATTTTGGGATTGTGAGTAATATGTTCAAACTCTTTTCTATTTAGGTGATATATAAATATAATATTTTGTTCTTAATTGATGATTAGTATTGTCATTTTATTTGTAATGCTTGTTTATCATGATTTAGATAATTAGATTTGAGTGAAAAGTATCTCTAAGTTTCTGACCCTAATGATAATGCTTAACATAATTGAATACTAGGAATAAATTTAAAATGTTAATTGCTATCAACATCTAATCGTAATGCTAAAGAGCTTTTATAAATATGCAATGAATCGATATTTAGGAGACTCTCTTAATAATTTTATATGCGAGGAATCAAAATAAATGACTTTTATATGAGCATCAACATCAATCAAAGGATAGAATATTAATATGCTTTTCAAAATACAAAAGAGTAAGAAGAATGAACCTTAATCTCAATTTTCCCAATTGAACCAACAAACTTCCGACAAACTTTATTATTTGTTTTCTATTTAGTAAATCTTATACTTGATAATTCAAATGTTCCTTGTGGGTTCGATATTTGTTCTTATGGACAAATTATTACTTCTGACGCGGTATGCTTGTTGTAAAATAGTCATTACACTCTCGGACATGCGTATTGTAGTGTCATGTAGCTCTAATTTTTGCAGTTTCTTCTATGTTTTGAGCTTCTTCACTTATCTCATGGACAATGTCTAGCTTGGCTTTAAGTTTGTGATTATTTCGAATTTTGTCGAAATTTTGTCCTCGCCACGATGATTCACTGAACTTCACATGTATCATTGTGTCATACTGGTATGTTAGCTAGAATGGTGTTTCTCTCATGGATTACAATGATATCCCTCGAGTATGTCAGTTATTTCTTTTGCCATCGGCCTTTGGCGTCACCAAGGTCCTTTTTAAACTACCTAAGGAAGACCTTGTTAATTGCTTTCGCTTAACCATTGGTTTATGGATGTTCAATCGGTGATGCTAAATGTTTTATTCCGAGTTGTTGCAAGATTTGCTCGAACCATTTATCAACAAACTGTCTACCGTCATCATTGATGACAAAACTCAACAAACTCTATATGTATATCACATTGGGTTGTGATCATTGCCAAGGGTTCAAATTTTATCCATTTTGTGAAGTAGTCAATGGACACGATGAGGAATTTTACCTGACCTTTTGCCAAGGGAAATGGGTCGAGTATATAATATACCCCCATGTTGAGAAGGGCCACGAGGATGATATCACATGCAACTATTTGGGAGGTAAGGCTTTGATAGGGGCATATTACACATTTTCGTGAAAAGACGAACATCTTTCTGAATTGTTGGACAATAATACCCTACTCTTAGTACTCTAGAGGCCATAAACTAAGCTCTTGAGTGCATTATGCATATACTTCGGTGTAGCTCGACGAGGACATATGTTTCCTGATCATTATCTAAACACTTTAGTAGAGACAAGGAGAAACCCTTCCATCATTGTGAATAATGTAGAAAGTCGTTTGCCTTCATATTCTCTTGGCTTCTATCACATTGTCTGGAAAAGTGTCATTATTAAGGAAATTGATTATCGGTGTCATCCAATTCGGTGTGTCCAAATTTATTTGTGGGATATTATCATGGTCCCAACTCAAAGTATTCAAGGTTTCCTGGATAAGTGTATGATATTGCCCCACCTTTCTTGTACTTGCAAGTTTGAAGAGAATATTTGCTCGGTCATTTTGGTTTGTGGTTAATCTCAAATTTATCGAATTTTTATATAAGATTTGGCTATATGGTAGTCTTCTCTTACATGGTTGGTAATCAATTAGGAATCACTTTTACCTTTCAATTGTTTGACCCATAATTCTCAGGCAAGATTGAGTCTTGCGATCAGTGCTTCATACTCTGCTTGATTGTTCGAAGTTCCAAAAGTGAAACAGATGGGTTGCTCAAGAACCATATCATCAGACCTTTCCAAGATGATTCTAGCTCTATTAACCTTTTTGTTTGATGAGCCATTAACATTAACTGGCTACCAATGTGTTTGTCACTGAGTTTTGGTATTTCAACTAAGAATTCGGCCAATAATTTCAGCTTATGAAAAGGTATAGGAAGAAAGTGGAATGTGGGGGTGGACTAGCAAGCATGGACAAGGTGAATATATCTCCTTTAATGTCATGGAACGTCTTCTCACATTCTTTGTCCCACTCAAATTTCATTTTCACCTTAAGGAGCTTGAAAAAAATGTCTTCCTTTCTCAGCCAGCCTGAGAATGAACCTTGATAGTACCACTAGTTTGTAGTTAAGGCATTGAACATCCTTTATAGTGCTTGAACTTTTCAGGTTTAATATAACCTCACATTTTTCAGGATTGACCTTTACCCTTGTGGAAATGTTTAGACATCATACGACTGGTTATTTAACTGAGAAGATCTCAATCATTAAAAATAATTTCAATTTTTCTTAATTAACCAAGATGTTCTCATTTTAGATTATATAGAACATATATATATAAATAATACCATGGTAAAATAAAATCATTCTTGTTATATAAGGATTTAATTTTGTTAATTTTAACCTAAGGTATTTTTATCAAAATTAAGTATTCTAAAACTCAAACTAAACAAAACCTGAATAATTTATAATGACATCATTTGACCTCCACAAATAGTAAAAGTACTACTAGCATAAACAAAACAAAAAATGAACTTCATCACTAGCTCCTTTCTTCCACAATTTAATTTCTTTAAGCTTAACTGTCCAAAAGAAAGGATAACATTTCCTTCAATTTTCCAAAATGACACAGCTTCAAGGAACTTCAAATTTGGAATCAAGTGAACAATTATTTGTGCAATGAAAATAACAAAAGAAATGAAAATAATTGTTGAAAAGAAGCAATGATTAATTTAAAATAATTGCTTTCCAAATAGGAGGTGTCATAGTCAAGCTTTAAAATTAATGTAGGTATTCAATAGTTGACGGAAAGGATGGTGAAAATGGAAATATATTATGTGGACACATCTCTTTGAACGGCTTCTGTAATTGAATTTAAATAGAAAATGTGAACAATAGGAAACTGAAATTTATGTTTGTGTGGCTACAAATTGTTCCTCGGATTGAAGTCGTTATCCAGTTCAGTTATTAAACTGTTGGCCGGCAAAATAAAGAAATTAGAAATATGTATTATAATTGGTGGATTGGTTTGTTTGGGTCTAAACAAATTAGTTAGTTGAATAGAGATGACCTATGAGTGGCCCTTAAAAGCTATGGTAGGGCGATGTGATGACCATGAATGAGCACGGCTTAAGCTTATGAAAAGTGCTTTTGCCTTTTAAATATTGGACCACGTCACCTACTGTTTGCAGTTCAACGCCATTTTTAATGGAGACATGCTCTTCATTACACTAATGTTAATATTTTATCCCTTTTCTATTCATAAGGACTTCTCTTAAACTCACCATCACTTAATTCCAATGTTAAGCCTTTCACTTATACTTTAGTATTTCAAGTTTTGTGTTGTTGGTTCTCATTGTGTATGTATAATTCCTTAGTATATGAAGTTTTTTTTTTTAGGAATTATAAATATTATTTAGAACCGACTCCAAAATGGGTGATCCTAGGGTCATATCAACCGATGCACCTATAGTGAATAACCAGATTTGTGAAGGAGACAGTGATTACGATTCTTGAAACTTGAATTTTAGATCCTTGTTTGTTATTGAGTATTCACGTGAGTGATTAAGACAAGGGTGCTGTGAACTCCTTTTCTCCAAGCCATCTTGTTGCCTAATCTTTACTCTACCCTTCATTACCATCACTTCAAATTAAATTCAACCTAGAACCAAATTTGATAACGTAAGGGAAGCAACAAGACAATAATTGGACCTGATTATACATGGTTTTGATTCTTGAGTCAGATGTGTTCTTCTTGGTGCTGGGATAGTAAGTTGCCTCTATCAAATGCTTCTCTTTAAGATTCAATCTCTAGTCTTTAGTCTTCCATGTTCGGTTTTGTGATTTATCTAGAATTGTAATTTTTTTGGTTAAATTATTTTAGAATTTAAGATTTAGAGTTTAAGTTTTAAGGTTTAAGGTTTAGGGTTTAGGATTTAAATTTTTTTTTTCAAATATCAGGAAAAGTCTTTCAAAACAAGTTAAATACCATGAGTTTAAGAATTTTCGTAAAATGAATTTCAAAACCTTCATAAAATACAATGGGTTTCAAAACCTCCGTAAAATATCAAGGGTTTTACAATTTTCGTAAAATATCATGGGTTTCAAGACCTCCGTAAAATATCAAAGGTTTTAGAACCTCTATAAAATATTATGGGTTTCAAAACTTTCCTAAAATATCATATGTTCCAGAACCTCCGTAAAATATCATGGGTTTCAAAACCTAGGTCTCAGAATCTCCATAAATTACCACAGGTTCCAGAACCTCTGTAAATTACCACAAGTTCCAGAACCTTCGTAAAATACCATAGGTTACATGTACCGATAGTATATTTTCTGTATTGTTTACTAGATGAAACTCCTTGGTCTCGAGCATTACAAGATGTTCCCTAAAAGTGAATTTCTTAAAACTAGTCTAATTGTATTTAAAAGTAATTCATCAATATTTACTTACCATTCTACTTATTCAATTCTTATTAACAGTAGTGCAGAAAACGAACGCATATAACACTTGTTCTATGGGACATATAACACCGATTCTATCACCAATGTAGATCTCAATGATATAAAAATTTAATGACATATAACACCGGTTGTAACAACCAGTGTAATATGTCCCAAAATCAGAATAAAATATTCAAAAATATGTGCTCCAGAATCACATACTAAACCCTAAACCCAATACCAAAACGTTCAACCCCTAAACCCAGTACCAAAGCGTTCAACCCCTAAACCCAATACCAAAGCGTTCAACATATAACAATCACCCAATTTAAAACATAATACACTATATTCCAAATACAATATAATAAAACTAATTATCTATATAAATAATTATAAACCAAATAATAATTAAAATTAAAATATTTAAAAATAAAAAATTAACCTAGAACGTGAACGTGAACGGAGCTGTGGCGGCAATGGAGACAATGTGGCGGCAACAAGAGCGACGACAAGAGTGACAATGAAATAGTAGAGAAGCGTGAAAGGAAGAATCTCGTTCGGTGTGGATGCTCTCATGGTGAAGAGAACAAAATAAGAGAGAAGCGACGAGGGGAGCAGTGGAGGCAACGACGGTGGCAGCAGCGTTGGCAAAAGCAAAATGAACTCTTGAGGAAGAAAACTTAGAATAGCGCAAATGGAGAGTGATGGCGCGATGTAAAAAAATAGGGTAAAAGCATAACTTAAATATTTTGTTTACTCTGAAATGACATATAACATCGGTTGTGTAGCCCAAGTGGTGTTATGTGTAATTTTAAAACTTTAAAATTGTATTTTTTTAAATCTGAAAATTGCATATAACACCGGTTCCTCTACCCAACCGGTGTCATGTAGTGTCCGGGGTTAATTTTTTCAAAATAAAAAATTAAACTCTGAAAATGACATTTAATACCAGTGTTATATGTCTTTTTTAAATTATTTTTTTACAGGTGAAACCTTTAATTTTCTTGGAGTCAATTCATTAAAAATATATTATTATTATTATTAAGATCAGAATCTTTAATAATAGGAGAGTAAGATACTCATTCATCCTTATTATGTTGGATATGGATAAAAATGCAATTGCTTGAATATTAGATTTTTGAACTAAACTTTGAGTTTTAGGGAGAAGAAACAAAAATTAAAATGCTTTAGTGAGGGGCTCCCGATATTTATAGCCACATGACGTTTCGTAAAACATATTTTGAGAGTTATCTTTTGATTGAAAAAAGAAGTAATTGCTTTACATGAAAATCGTCTCCTTTGACGTTGTTCAATCGTCAAGCACCGTTTCCTTTCTCAATTTGATGTTAACAATATTAAACACTCCTTAACAATATCATAATTTATATTGATGCACATTATATGAAAACATTTTCCTTTTATCTAATTTTCTTCTTCTTTCCATTTCTCAATCATTTATATCTGCGCTTTATTTTAATTGGTGTTTAGTGATGAACATTTTTAATTTTGTAGTCAATTTCCTTGTTTTAGGATAAAAGAAGTTAAGAGTTTTGACAAACTTTCTTAAAATAGATGTTGTTAAAAAATATATAGAGGACAAAACTAAAAAAATTATTTCAACCATAAAATAATAGTTTACTTATTGAAGATTTTATCTTCAACTTCGTATTTTCTAGTTTCTTTTCTTTTGTTTTACAAATAGTTATTTTCTTAAATCCATGCTTTGACATAAAAGAATCACGCCTTTTCAATTTGCTACTTAATATTATAACAGATAATTAACATTTAATTATATCTTGTTGTTTTCAACTACAAATACTCCTTATGAATAAAAATTGATTTATGAATTTGATAATTAGATCACTTTGTTTAACAATTATTCACTTGACTTTATATAATTAATGCAATATCAATAAAAAAATAATTTTAAATATTTTCACACAATCAGGTGGAAACGAAAAGTTGAAAGCTATTTGTTCTTGTCAATAGTTCTTTTGTTTTGATTTCTCTATTCTTTCCTCATACCCATTTAATTATATTGTCAAAGTTATTTTAGTCAACAAACTACATTTATATCGTTTACTCTTGTTTAACTCAACAAACTACATTTAGTTTTACAAACAATTCTTAACGAGAAAAAAAAAACATTAAATTATTATTTATTTATATTTCACTTTCATCATGAAAAGTAACATCTCAGATGAAGTAAAAATAGACATTAAATTACTATCTATTGATATTTTACTTTCATTATAAAAGAGTAAAATCTCATTATAGAAAGTAGTTAAATTCAAGAGTTAACTCTTTTATTTAGCGTACTTTATATCAGAAGTATCTATATATTTTTTTCACTACTAGCATTATGATGTTATGTTACCAAACAATATTTGTTGTTAAAAAAGGAGAGAAAAAATGCTATTACAAGAATACTACACCTTAAGATTCTCAATCCAAACAATTTATGGTTCAGATTTGGGTGATTCATTTTGACTCTTTGACATGAAGGTTCGGAACAATTTCGGACCCTCCATTTTAACTGTCATGATAAAATGCATATAAAATATATATAAACTGCTAATTTTTGTCATAGAGAAAAGCACTTATTCACGATCGAACGATTCCCTTTTATGCTAAAATTTCGAAAAAAAAAATTCCAACGTTAAGATTCGAGGACAACAGAAAAGAAAACACAACAATTGTTATTTTAATTTTTAAAATGGCACTTCTTTTCGATACACATAAAAAGGTACTCTTATCCATAAAATATAACAGCTTTAATTATTCCAAACAATAGGTTGTAAAAGAAATAACAGAAAAACTCAGTTGTGAAAAAAAAAATTGTCTTAGGTACTTGAGTCCATTTTAATTTATGACATGTAATACAATTTAAAATAACTGAGAAAATTAGAGAATTTGAATGGAAAGTTTCTTTTTTCTTTCTATCCCAAGTTGGGTTCAATTACAAGGACGTGTGTGGCTGCACCACCAGTGGACGGCGCATAAAGCAATTTTATAACCTGAAAATCGCAATAAACAAATCTCACATTATTCAATTGTAACAGCACTTGTTACTCTCTTCAACTTTTTCTAATGCCACTTGAAAATTCAGGCTATGGATTCAGTTTTTTAGTCCCAAAAAGTTCCTTTTCAAAATAAGAGTTTGAATAAATAAAATCATGTTGTTGATATTCAAACTTCGTCACAAAATGTTTTATTAATTATTTCTCAATTCTAAAACTCTCACTTATGAGAACCTGAGGCACATTAGAATATTACGAGCCACCATAGATAAAAAAAAATAGTGCAATAATAAATGTTGATGGTTTGGTTTAAGAGAAATACATAAAACTTAAAATAAGGAGTTTGTTTAGTTGAAAAAAGGAAAGAAAGTAAGTTAATGTACTAATAATAATACGATTTTATCTTATGGAATGATTATTTAGAATATAAAACCAATTATAAATAGAAGTATATGGATTATATTATGAAAATGAATGACATGAATTTTAAATGCTCCTTCATAGTTTGCCTCTGTTTGAATTACTCCTTCCATAAGATGATTGACCAATCCATACATTAATTTCTTTCTCTCCAATCTTCTCTATTTTCTCACAATCAAACACACCATTAAAGCTAGGATCATTAAATATAAGAGGAGGAGGATAAGAAAATATTTCTCGATTATTTTTTTATACTTGTTTTGGAAATAATTTTAAAACTTTGCAAATTTGGGAAGAGAAATTAATTGTTGAATGTTATAAGATTATTTTAGAAAATAGTTTTTGGAATAAATATTGACTCTCCTCTTTTCTCCTTCTATGTCCGGGTATTTTTCTTCTTCTTCGTGTTCTGGGCCTGGAAAAGTAGATTCTCTTAGATCAATTTTAGAACAAAATAGAGGCCTGCACAGTAGAAGGCCCAAAACCTTTTATAAGCAGGAAGTGTAATTTTCAGAGGCCATGTTAGTGTTAGCCCAAATAATAATAATAAAAATACAATGATACCCTTAAACCAATCTAACTTGTCTTCTTTCCGTCCCGCTAAATCTTTTCTCAAAAATTTTTTTTACTCTAACTTTTACTTCAACCCGGGTCATCACACCACTGATTGCCGACCTTAAGACCACTAATCCCATTTTGTAAACTCCTCCACTTAATATTAGAGTGATAAAACTTTGTATTCAAATCACCCTGACTTAACCAATTCATCCTTGCTTTTTGTTACAAAATCGCTTCTTGTTTAACTCTGGCTTGCCCCAAGTCAACTAAAAGTTGTCTCCTTTCTTCTCTGTCTTTCACACTCAACTCCCCCTCATCATTTTTTTCATCTAGAAGTTGAATTCTCTTTTCCAAATCCACTTTTTGTTGATTAATATCTTCAAATACAGATTTGTTCCAACTCTTTATGTCGAACTTTAACCTTTTCATTTTCTCCTTCAAAATATATAGACCATTTCCCCTAATGACATAGCTTTCCCATTTAGTCCTTATAAGCTCCCTTAAATGGAAATCTTTTTGCCATACATCGAGACATTTAAACGGTTTTTTACCAACTTTAAATCTCCAGTTACACACCACAACTTTATTGGATGACTCTTTCTTACCTCACTTAACTCATCCCAAATAATTCTTTTTTCTCTTAAGGAACCATCACAATATATATTAACTATTGTTATTTATATTGACGTTCCTATCTTTCACACTCCTTCAATAATTGAAAAGTTATTCATGTTTTTATACCTTTTCATTTTAAAACAATTTTTCTTCCACATAGTGACTAACCCTTCGTCATTATTGACTGCCCCATTCTCAATCCAATCAATTTCATTTGACCTCCAAATTTGATGACACCTCTCCTTATTAATATGTTCACATTTTGTTTCCTAAAGGCAAATAAATCCAATTTGTTCTTTTCTAATAAGATCACTAATATACTCCCTTTTTATCCTTCCTCCCAAACCCTAATATTCATACTAATTATGTTCATCATCTAAAACATTTAGCTCACCCCTACTTAGACTCTCATTCCTATTGTCCCTTTTTTCCATACACTTTAAAGTATCTAAAATTCTTTCCTCATTTCCCAAACAAGATAAACATAATTCCTTTCCTACATTCCAAATTTTAACTAGTTCCAAAGATTCGTTAACCAAAAGAGATGATTCCAATTTTTAACTAATGTAGAAAGTTTATATTACTTGTTTTTTTTTTATCATAATCTATATTACTTGTTTTTTTATCATCATTTATATTACTTGTATCTATATTGGCAATCAACCTAAAAAGTCAATTTTAACTATTATAAAATAGTTTGTGCTATAGTAACGATTATTTTACTTTTTTAATTATTATTTTAGTTTCTAAATCATGACAATAAAAAATTTTAGTCTTTAAAATGAAATTTGTCTCATATTTTAGTTATAAACAATAAATTTTATCGATATCATTAACTTTCAGAATTATAAGTATTTTTTATTTTTATCTTTGATGAAATTAGTCTTATAAATACAAGTCAATTGGGTTTTAGTATCAAAAATTTAATTGACTAAAACACGGTATTGTTAAATGTTACATTGAATAGAAAATAAATAGACCAGTTATTTTAATTTTAGGGATTAAATCGATCGATGGTTGGCGAAGAATGAAAATAAAAAAAAAAATCATATTTTCATAATGAAATATTATATCAAATTATAACGAATGATCTAAAATTTGATTGAAAAGAAATTTGTTTCTTTACCAAATTCATTTTAGATCTTGAATGATGGTAGAAAAGAATCAAAAGATAATAAACGGGGAAATATATTTCATCATTTTTGTGTTGTCATGTAAATGCATTTCATTACAGAAACTTCGCTCCTCCTTTCTAGTTTCATGAATCACATTTTCCTCGGACGCACGAAGTTGCTATGAACACAACACGATGCAATTTGGAATTGTCAAATTTAAACACAGCAAATAACTACAACAATATAATTGGGATAGTGAAATAATATCAGTGCTGACGAAAACATGTGATAAATAATAATATTTTCTGTGTAGTACAAGGTTTCATTCTAGTACAATTGACCAGTACAAGAATTTCCCTGATGCTAAATTGGCAAATATATCAGTACAATGATAGATAGAAGAGCATTAGTGGTGAAGTGAGAGTACGAAGAAATGTCTGGTGTGTACTACACTGAACATTCTCTATGTAAGTTTTACCAACGAAATTCATATTATATATAGCATAGACAAATGCAATAAGAAGTATGGGATTTGTGAAAAACACAAAATGAATCTCCTATAGTTTTGGAAAGTCCCCATATTAGAGAAACATCATTGAGTGCAGCGTTGATGAAGTTTCTGTCTCACTTGTGTTCTCAGGTACAAGAAATTGTCATCGACACTGCATTCAATCATGTTTTTCTGGCAATATGGGATTCTGGGAAGTGAGAGACAACCATGTAAGCAACACAGGTTGTGTTTCTCATTTACTTTTACCCTTTTCTTTTGCTTACAATTTGGAGGATTTTAAGGTGCATAAGAAATTTGGCAGCCATGTTCTCTGTTTCTTTTCCTATTTTCAGAATGTTTGTGGAATGTTATATTGTTCATCAAGGAATTTCTGTGCTTTCTGTCCCAGCGAAAGGTGAAATCTGGAGAAAAGAGCTGATTCATCAAAAGCATGATGGCCCAAAAATAAATGCATATTGGGCCATCACTTGTTGCCACAAATTCTCTTTCATGCAGTTGAGTGTCTCACGATTAGTGTGAAGACCATTACCTTTTTGTTTTCTCTTTTTAATTTTTTTTTATCACAGTCTAATCTCAATGAGTTTTTCCGTATATATTTAAATAAATTTTTGAATAATTTGAATATTTTGCAGTATGATAATCAATGTTACTTTTATTTTACATGTTAGAGTGACTTAGGTTTTGGGATGGAAACTTAAAGTTTAAGATAAAATTTGTCATTGTGATAAATGTACAATGGTGGTAGGTGTTAATTAGGATATTTGTCAACTTATTGGTTTATTAGTCCCCGTAATCCATCCTAAATTAGGCACTTAAAATGTTGGTAAAGTAGTTCATCACATGCAACTCACATAAACAAATAAAAAAACTAGTTTATTAAAAACTTTAAATGAAATAAACTTAAGAAAAAAAATTTGAAATAGTTGTGAGAGAATCGTCTCAAAACACTTTATAAAATTCTCGATATGAAGAAGGAGAAAATACATAATTGGTTATCAAATTCGTGGTTTATGCATTTCCATATTTGTTTCACATTAGATTTTTTATTTTCATCTCCAAATATTATGATTTCGATATCTGAATTGAAGCTTCATCTCTCCTACCCTATTTGGTATTTATTTTCATTTTTCACTGAAGCTGAAGCTGGTGCCAAACCAGTATGATAGAATTGGATAAACTGAAACGTCAAGAATCAACACCCCAACCTTGTAAAGTGTTTGGTCATCTTTAAATGTTAGCATTTTAGCATACTCATGCTCGGTCTTAGCTTCAGGACCTTCTACCCAACCAAACAAATAAAATATCGAAATCTTAACATGTGAAAGGTGTATGCGCACATGGGACTATCATGCTCACATACTTCATCATAGGAAACGTACAGTGAAAACAGAAGTATTTCATTCACAAACTCATTTTACCAAAACAATCCTACAATATATAAACTATAAACTGATTCATATATATATATATATATATATATATATATATATATATATATATATAAACTGAGAGGAGAAACAAGAAATCCACAGCATAATAGAAAACAGAACAAAAAAACAAAGTATGGTATTAGAGGTTATATAGACTCTCTAATGCTATAGTTTACACCGTCTAATATACATTGTCTAATACACTAAACACCGTAATACTTCTCTAAATTTATAATTGGTTTTGCAACAACCATAAGTTTATTAAGAATAATATCAAAACAAAATTCTGATTCTTGCTAAACAAAATATATAAATTTGTAGAAGGAAACTAATATTAATTTTGTTTTTTTTTAATTCTTATACGGTTTCTCTTTATATATATGTTTAACAATTATTTTGTCTTTTCTTATTCTAGCATTTATTGACTCTTTATTTTACATTTTGTTTCTTTAACTACTTAGGATGAGTGTACTGTTTATATATATATTCAGACTTTTTGCTTTAATTTGGTGAAGAAAAATAAAATAAAAGAAATATTGATTCTCATATTCTATATCTTCCTTTTACTCTTTTGTTTATCTTAGTTCTTTTTTTATAATATGATATTAGAGTTCTGAAGAGCTCTGATTGCTACATTTACTCATGGGTGAAATTGTTGATCCCTCACAAAAATTTGTTCTCCTTACCATGTTAGTTTAAAGACAAAAGTGTAATCTCAACAAATTGGTTTTCCTCTGAGCAATATCAAACATTGTTAGTTTTTTTACAACAGTAAGTCTAGTGACAACATTTCTTCTAATCAAGTCTATATTATTCCTTCCAACATCACAACACAATCTGATAAAAAAATTCTTTCTTCCTTCAGTTATTGGTTTTTTTATAGTGGTGCTACTAACCACATTTGTTTATTCTTAAATCATAATTGACGATGTTCTACTTGATCTATTTTTTGTCCTCTCACTTTTCTTAAATATATAAAATCATTTGACCATATCTTTAGTTTTATTTTTATTACATTTCATTGCATGACGAATGAAAAGTATCGTAATTTCTTTCTTCCACCAGTTACATATACTTTGTTTTAACTATGCATTTTACTCTTTTCTTTTCAATTTTATCAACTTCAATCTTAATAAAATACTTCTAATCTTAATAAAATATCTCTAACAATTAGATATTTAAACCTTACCACTTTTCATTTTCTTTTTCTTTATAGGTTCAACAATTTATGATTATTATCAATATTTTCTTCAATTTCATTTTTACAAAAAGGGTATACTAATACGTTCCTCATTCATTTCAATTTTAAAATTAGGATCCTAATTATAAATTACAAATACATTATAAGTTATTCATATAATAGTAAAAATCCACAACAAAACTATACAAAAAAGTAATTAAATTATAAACATGCTTTTGTCATTTAATTGAACTTTTTTATTTAAAAATATTGAACTCCAAAAGTAAAGTTTATTACTTTAATTACCTTAATTAAAAATAATTCATTAATTTTAGTTAATAAAGTGCTTTCAACTAATTTTAGTTAATAAAGTGCTTTCAACTCTACATTCCAGCAAAAGAAACAATGGATAACAATCAAATTTTAACAAAACTAAGAGAACAAAAAGTACCATTAAAGACTTTCCATTTTTGACAGTAGATGGTGATGTTTTCATGGGTCCATTAAAGATAGATGCTAGATGCTACAACCAATGTATCAAAGCTTCTGTCATTATCTTTTAACACATTTTTCCATCAAAGCTTTTCTATCTTCATTCATTGCCATCACATATAATATAAATATGGGTTATTAATGAAACAGAAAATAATGCAAGAGGCATATATCAATTGTAAAAAAAAACACCATTTTTATGTGTGTGTATTAAGTTATGTAATTGCAATGCATCAACATGAAAAATAATCTTATTCTTCCAATATAGGGCATCTCACTGTATTTTACATAGTTTCAATGAAGGATAGAAAGAAAAATTTCTAATCATTAACATTGCAATGCTAAAACCCTAATCTAATAAACTAAAATCCTCATGTGAACAGACTGTCTCCTAATTTATAAGATTTAGTTATAATTAAAACAGTATTAATATTATTGGAATCTTAGAAAAAAAATGACAATTCTTCTATATAAATGTAAAAGTAAGTGATATAAATTTTGTATCTCCTAATAAAGTTTTTTTTGACTCAAGCTTAAATTAATAAAATCACATTTATATGAATCTACTTGCCAAAGCTTCTCTTATTCAATATCAAAGTTATTGAATACACCGGGTTTATATTTCAATGGCATGGACCCAACTATTAATATTTGATGTGATGTTGTTGTCATAGTTCTTGAACTTTCAATAAACCGAAAGAAAAAAAAAACATAACCCTAATATTGTCATGCTTTAGGTTTAGTGAAATTAAATGAAAAGAAAACAAACCAGGTACTCTATACAGCTTTCGAATATAGTTACTGTATTCAAAGGTGATGCCATTTTTTTCTTGATAAAAGAAATTACCAACTTTAATATTTAGAATTTAAAGTTTTAAATAAAGACTTTCTAATAGTATTTTCTAAGATCTTTAGACCAGCTATATCTTTTGTTTAGAGTTGGTTGCATTATAATTTCTCTTCTGAGATGATGTATCATGTTCACATCGAACTTAATTCTTTTATCACAAATTTAGTATATATTGACAACTATGATATGTTGTATCAGGTTCTGTTCAAACTAATGCAGGCAAGTGCAGAAGTATTTATGTTGAAAGAACATGACTTAGTTATTTCCAAAACTTCTAGAAATTCAGATAATATAAATTGTGTAGCTTTAAAATAAATATGTGGCCTAATAATAAAAATGTGGTGCAATAACACATTTTGAGTACTTCCAATATATCATGATTGAGAAGTAAAATTGTTTAAGTATGAGATAGTATGATTGAGAAATGACATTATTTTTCAAATGTGTAGTAAGATATTTGATTTTATGTTTGTCCATATGAATAAACATCATGCAAAAGAGGTTAACTTCTGACTAGGATGTTAATTTTTGAAAGGATTAATCTTTAACTGAGGAATACTCCAAATAAAATAAAATACAGCTGCAACACAAATATGGAACGTGCTCTTTGAATACGTACAGCTACTTTGCATGTTCATACTCTGATTTATACGGAATCAAAAGTCCAACAACAATTGACACAACCAAACAACTCAAATTGGTAGGGGTCAAAATTCCATGATGAAAGATTCTCTTTACATCAGAACTGTGCTGCAACATCGTAGTACTCTATCTGCATTTGTGAGTCTGAGCCCAACACTTTAACAAATTTTACATACATAGAACAATGGGCTTTATAACTTTATCAAACAAAGAAAATGTTTGCAGCCTAAAAATATACTTAGTGTTATAATTACACCACTAATTAACAACAACCAAATTAGCTAAGCTATAACACAAAGGAATGGATGTAAAGACTATGTGTGTTTCTGATATCTTCTGTTTTTTTCAGTTTCTTTTGTAAGTCATACGTTAAAAAAAAAAAATTGATTGAATTGAGTAGGATTATTACCAAAGACAAAAAAAATTCATCTTAACATTAAACATAGTTATACTTATTACTTAAATTCAAAACTATTGTTTAAATTAAACGATCTTCTACCAATTAGTCCAAGTTCTCAATAATTAAAACCTAGGATGTTAAAGAAGAAAACGTTGAATGGCAAATTGTTTCTGATTTTTTTCCCTTCCCTTTTTCAAGGAAGTCATTTTGAACACAAGAGTATAATATAAATCAACTTAAAACCAAAAAACATACTCCCACACTGATCCTGTGCAAGCCAAAACTCAATATCTTGGAGGAGGTAACACATAATTTGCTCATTCGATCACTACAGAGCAAAAAGGCAAAATTCTTTCAGAATAGTTGTAAATAATATACATCAAAGGCTGCTACTAAACACATTGATCACTGCATGGTTCATTCATGAATTTATTCACGTAACTTAAATTCAAATTACTTGATCAAAACCCAAATGAGACATTGCTACATATCAGGACACTGATTAATACTATCGGGCTGGTTGATTTCAGTCCAAGAAACTAAAAAAGTGCAAAATCTGCTAAAGGAATAATTCCAAAGATTGAGTTACATAATTTGGAAGCAAAAATCTATTACGAAAACAGGATAAAAAAATAGATAAATAAAATAAAATCTACATTTTGACAGAAACACTTCGCATTCTATGAGGTGTCTCAGATTGAGTGATGATAAGATCACAAGTTTTGGATTAGTCCTGATCTTTTCTGATACAATCAAGGGAGATTGAGAGACCAAACAGGACTTTGCAATTGCAAATAATTACGGGAACATGCCATTGCAAGACCATTCATACTCACTGTTGTGTTTTTTGTTCCCAATAAATAACACCAAACACTCTCTCTTTGGGCCTGAAAAACAGAAAAACCCTTTTTTTCTCTTCCTCTGCGCTCTCTGCAGAGAAACACGGTTTCTCTGCGCGCATAGGTAAAAAACATTGAAAAGAATCCCAATTCTCTCCCAAAATCGAAATCAATGACGAAAAAGCCCAAGGCGGATGGAGCGGAGGATTCTTTGCCGGACCACCTCCGGTGCGGGCGCACCGACGGCCGGCAATGGCGGTGCCGGCGGCGAGTGAAGGACAATCTGAAGCTTTGCGAGATTCACTACCTCCAAGGTCGCCATCGGCAGTACAAGGAGAAGGTTCCGGAGTCCTTGAAGCTTCAGCGGAAGCGCAAGACAAGCGAGGAGGAGCCTAATGCTGTGGACAATGTCGAATCTAGGGCACGGAGAACCTCGAGAATCGTGAAGAAGAAGCGCAGGCTTTTTGAGGGTTCGGAAGCGCTGGTGGTGGCGGCTCCTTCTCCCGCGAAGAAGAAGGCGCTGAAGCAGGGCGATATGCAGTTGGAACTCATAAGGATGGTTCTCAAGAGAGAGGCGGAGAAGAAGAACAAAAACAACAAGAGCAAGAAGAAGAATAAAAAGAAGAACAAGAAGAAGAAGAAAAAAGAGGAGGAAGAGGAATTGTGTTACGGTGAAGGGGAGCTGAGGAGGGAATTGCCAAATGGTGTGATGGAAATTTCTCCGGCTTCGCCGACCCGTGATTACGACAATGTGGCTTCGCATTTTGACGTGAAAGTTGGTGTTGATTCTAAAACTGTTACTCCACGTTACTTTAGGTCCAAGAATGTTGATAGAGTCCCGGTGGGGAAGTTGCAGGTGTGTTTTGCAGAATATTATTTTCACTCGCTGTTCTAACTAACTGTATATATTGTGATTTTTGTTTTGGGAATTTTGAATTTTTTATCTGTGTTGTTGTGTAGATTGTGCCGTATGGATCGAACTTGAAGAACGGTACCAAGGGTAAGAGGAAGAAGTGTCATTGGTGCCAGAGAAGCGAGTCTTGCAATCTCATCCAGTGCTTGAGCTGTGAGAGGGAGTTTTTCTGCATGGATTGCATTAAAGAGCGGTTTGTTATTGTTGAACTCACTTAACCCTCTCAATTTTGAGCATGAGAATGAGAACGAACCTCTGTTAAATTATCTGTGTGTGTGCTTGTTCCAATGTTTGATGTTATGTTGAATTCTTTCTTCGCTTTGTTGGTATCTTCACGTACAAGGTTCTTTGTCTGCTTTGTAGGCTATTTATGATTTATTTCCATTTGAGAAGTTGCTGATTTTGATTCTTTAGGGCCTCACCTGTGGTTAAACTTTTGAGGGTATGCTGAAGCATGACTTTGAGAAACGTGGTTTGATCAATTAATTGCCTAGCTAGAGATTCTTCTGGTAGTTTGTAATGTTGTTAAATAACCATTGTAGCGCCATCATAATGTTAATTTGTGGTTTTTGACCCTTCCACCTCGGGCAAATTGAAGGAAGGTCCGCTATGGCAGTGCCATAAGCCGCAATGGTATGTTTATATGGTTGAGTTTTGGCCTTCTTCCATATTCTGCTGTTGATAGCCTTGATAATTCCACAGCTTACCGTTAAAGCAAAGGATGCCCCTTTTTATGTAGTTAAGATAGATGTGTGTGATGTTTATCCCTGTCAACAGTGTTTAATATGAAAATTTACACAGAGAAAAAAAATTCATGCAAATGGAGTCATTATTTGTTTGCTAGTTTTAAGAAATGATAATAGCAGAATGATCAGTAGTGATTAGTGCTTAGATGTTTACAAATATAGTTTCTGTTGTCTGTTTCTTTTAAATTGAGAATCAGGTCATAATCATAATGAGAAATTTGTCATTATTTGTTTAAACAAATTTAGGTATTTGGACACTCAAAATGAAGTTAAGAAGGCATGCCCAGTTTGTCGTGGAACTTGCAGTTGTAAGGATTGCTCAGCAAGTCAATGTAAAGACAGTGAAAGTAAGGTCTGACATCAAACATAAATGCCCTTCTGATTTGAGTAGTGTTTCATTAATAGCATATACTGACACTTTGGTTTATGGCCTGTTCTTTTCAGGAATATTTGACCGGTAAGAGCAGAGTTGATAGAATATTGCATTTTCATTATTTGATCTGCATGCTCCTTCCAGTACTAAAGCATATAAGTGAAGATCAGAATATTGAGCTAGAGACAGAAGCAAAAGTTAAAGGTTATAATTTTTGTTCTTCTAACGTTGACTTTTTCTGAAGCAGCATTTTGTTTGTTATAAAACGTGTATCTTAGATGCCTTTGTTGATTACAGGAAAGAATATTTCTGATATTCAAATCAAGCAGGTTGAATTTGGCTGCAACGAGAAAAATTATTGGTAAGTTCTCTTCTATAGGATGAGTACTGTTGAGAAAAGTGACATGATTTTCTGGTGCTTCGTGTTAACGAATCTAAACCTTGTCCCAGCAATCACTGCAAGACACCCATTTTGGATCTCCATAGAAGCTGTCCGAGCTGTTCGTATAGCCTATGCTCGAGTTGTTGTCAGGAATTAAGTCAAGGAAAAGCTTCTGCAGAAATTAACTTGCCTACTTTCAATCGACCTGATAAAATGAAAACTAGTAGTGCTAGTGAGAGCCAGATTTTGGACGAGAAGGCCATATCTAGTGGCAATTTAACTGATACTTCAGTAATGCCTGAGTGGACAAATTGTAATGGCATTGATTGTCTATCATGCCCTCCTACAGAGCTTGGTGGTTGTGGTAATAGCCACCTTGAGTTGAGATCTGTTTTCCCCTCCAATTGGATCAAAGAGATGGAAGTAAAGGCAGAAGAAATTGTTTGCAGCTATGACTTTCCTGAAACTTCAGATAAAAGTTCAAGCTGCTCGTTGTGTTTTGACACCGATCACAATACTAACAGATACAAGGAGTTGCAAGAAGCAGCTCTAAGAGAAGATTCCAATGATAATTACTTGTTTTGTCCGACAGTGTTGGACATCACTGGTGATAACTTTGAGCACTTTCAGAAACACTGGGGAAAAGGTCATCCTATAGTGGTCCAAGATGTGCTCCAAAGTACATCAAACCTCAGCTGGGATCCACTGATCATGTTCTGTACTTATCTTGAGCAGAATATTACGAGATATGAGAATAATAAAAACGTACTTGAATCTTGTTTGGATTGGTGGGAGGTAACTATACCAACTAATTGTATAGTGTGTCGCAATTCTTTTCAATTAATTTGTTAAACTGATACTATTATTTGTCTTAAGGGTTATATATAACTATCTTAAAATAATATTTATTCAATTCAATGCATTCTTATATTGTGGACTGAAATTTTGTGTATAATGGCAGGTTGAAATTAACATTAGGCAGTACTTTACTGGCTCTGTAAAACGCCGTCCTCAAAGAAATACTTGGCATGAGATGCTCAAACTAAAGGGGTTGCTTTCTTCCCAAATATTCAAAGAGCAGTTTCCAGCTCATTTTGCCGAGGTAATTGATGCTCTACCAGTTCCAGAGTACATGCATCCCTGGTCAGGCCTTCTGAATTTAGCTGCAAATTTGCCACATGGGAGTGCAAAACATGACATTGGACCATATCTCTATATTTCTTATGGCTCTGCTGACAAAGAAACTGATTCTGTGACAACACTCTGCTATGATCCATATGATGTGGTATATGTCCTTATTATGTTACACTTCATTTCTTAAATATACATGGTGTGATACTGTCCTGCACTTTAACTCGTTATTTTATGAATTTAAACTCTATCTTGTTAAAGTGATTTCAGATATTATGAAGTAAGCTTCTTTTGAAATTTCCTTTGGTGAAAAAAGTGTGTTTGTGCATATATCCTGTCATGACAACTTAAAGTCGATCTGATCTTTTATAGCAATCCTCATGGCATGCTTGCTTTTCTTGAAGATTGTTTTTCCCTTGTAAGTTCTTTATTATCTACAATGATACTCCTGCATCTTCTAAATATACTTGTTTGAGGTCTGGAAGTGAGAATATGAAACGTTTTCTCTATACAAGTTGTAGTGAATCTTTTGTTCGTACAGTTGTCCAAATCCGGCAATTACTGTTTAGCTTCCTTTGTATACTGAATACCAGAATCAAAACTTGATCAAATCCTTAGTCTAACTCAAATTATAATCAATTTATTAGGAATTCTTCTATCTATATAATAAGCATTTAATTTTGGTCCCTGTTACTGACCTGTGCCTAGGAATCATAAGTTGTAACCGATTCCTTCACACGTTCTCTCAACTAGCAGTTGCTTGCACTTTGTTTGTGAAAGGAATGTTGTGTTGATTCTCCATGATGTTTTCTGTATTTGATTTGTAATTCCAGGTTAATATTATGACACATACCACAGATGCCCCCCTCTCTACAGAACAACTTACAAAAATAAGAAAATTACTGAAAAAGCACAAAACTCTGTGTCAAATGAAGACTATTGCTACTGAGGAGCCGCAGGAACAAAAAGTGAATGGAATGCAATTATTGCATGTTGAAGAAACGGAGCAAGGAGGCTTGCAGAGTATTGTTGAAGAAAGAATGAACTTTTTCAGGAGAGTCAATAGAACGTCTTGCATCTCAACTGAAGTTAAAAGAGTTTCTAGTCAGAGCATGGACAGCAATATTTCCCAGAATGGAGAATGTGATTTCTTCACTGAATCTGATTCCGGACGCACTTTACTTCTCCTTGGGACTGTTCAAACTACTGAAATCTCTAAACAGGATATTCCTAGAAAATCCTTTGAAAGCTCAAAAGGACGTAAAAATAAGTTTACTGAGCATTTGGGCGCCCAGTGGGATGTCTTTCGCAGACAAGATGTACCAAAGCTTATAGAATACCTTAAACGACATTATGATGAATTTTCTTATACACGTGACTATCACAAGAAGGTAAGTTCAAAATAAGACAATTCCTAGAAAGAATTTTGATTAAGTCGATGATTATTCATTTTCTCTTGCCTGCAGATGGTTCACCCAATTCTAGATCAGAACATTTTTCTTGATAATACTCACAAAAGGAGACTAAAGGAGGAATTTAGTAAGTAAATATCTTCTATTTGTTTGATCATTCGCTACAGTCATATATAACTTTATTGATCATGCCAGTCACTATTACAGAGATTGAACCATGGTCTTTTCAGCAACACGTTGGACAAGCTGTCATCATTCCTGCTGGATGTCCATACCAGATCAGGAATTCTAAGGTATTAGTGTAAAATGCACTCTCGCTAGCCAGAAAAGCAGAAACCTTATGAAATTTGCTTGTTATTGAAGTCGATATCCATTCTTTTGGACTTGTATTTTGAATGTTTTAAAAATTCCAACTAATTTCAATGTGCTATGTTAAGCCGCACCTTTTAGAAAATTATTTCTCAGAATATATGAATGTGTTTAGCTGTAAGCACTTACATTTATACGAAAATTGTAAGGAAAGCAAAAGGATGATTGATTGCAGAATAATAATATTAATAGTGGCTTTCCTTTCGTATGATGGCTGTTGAAAATTATGTCATTATCTCAATATAAGTTTTCTTATCCCTTCAATATACTCTTGTATGAATGTACGACACATTTGTTTCCTGATCTGCAGTCTTGTGTTCATGCGGTATTGGAATTTGTGTCCCCTGAAAATGTTACCGAGGGTATCCATTTGATTGATGAGGTCCGACTATTGCCTGAAGATCATAAAGCAAAAGCAGACATGCTGGAGGTAGATCTTGTAATGATATCATTTATCAGTTCCTGCTTTCTCCTATTAGTTGCTGCATTGCATAGAATTGACAAGCCTTTCTCTTTTTGGCATCCATGAAAATAGGTAAAGAAAATGGCGCTTCATAGTATGAATACCGCAATTAAAGAAGTACGTCAGCTTACAAGCAAAACATGATTGCACTAGCTAAACTAAACTTACATGTCTCCCAGGCACTAGAGATCTCATGTCTCAACCTGACTTGCATATTTTCATTCTTGTATAGATTAATGCCCAGACACATTGATATGTAGTTTAGGTACTTACTAAAATTATTAACTTTCGTCTTATCCCTTTATTTTCTGCTGTGAAGTTTATGCCTTAACTGAATTTGAAATAAATTTTATGGTTTGTATATATTTCTAAAGTTTATTTGAAGCGGAATGATATATTTAGAGTGAGAAGAATTTAAATTTTAAAAAATTTCAGTAGTTTTAAATGCAAGTACATTGATCTGAATGCAAATACTCCTGGTATGCTGCTTGATGAATTAGTTTAAAAATGCTTTAGATTTGGATTCTTCTATTGTGGGTGTTTTTAAGCCGCAGTTTTATTTGGAGACTGTTAAGCTACAATTGAAGTGACATCAATTTGGCGTAGTTCTTTTTACCATTTAAATTTTGGTAGATCAGCTCTTTCATATGGGGAATATGGGCTTTTCAAAATGTATTATAAACTGAATTTACCTTGTATTATGACACGGATGTCGATCATATCAGTATTATTCAGTCTATAAGCTCTATTTTGCTTTTGTTTGATTATGACTTGTGTTTTAAGCACTCTAGCACAACAGTTTTATGGCTTATGATTTAAGTATTCTGTAAAGTAATTCGTTTTATTCAATGAGACTCTTAGCAATATTTTTTCACCTAATAATCATGTGAAGAATATCAATGTATTTTTTAGTTTTTCATTATCATTAAAGGTGGTTTTGAGGTATTATAAAGTAGCCTACTTATATAAAGTACCAACTAAATGATGACCGTCATCATATCATTTTAGGAAATTAAAATATAAACTGAAAGTGTTAAAAGATATTATCTAAATCATATAAAAAAAAGAAGAATCCAAAATGGATCAGTGTTTCGGCCCTGCTCCAGTATTTTTGAGTTTCGTATTAGTTGTTAAGTACATGTATTAAAACAGTGATAATAATATTTATTTTAAAATTATCTCTCATGGCATGTGTGTTTGGTATAATTATTGACTAGTTTATTTCACCACCTTGTTAAGTAGTTTATCAACGTACAAATATATTTAAGGTAATTTAAAGTAATTTATTTTAAAATTTTCCCCCTATTTACTTCACCCACTTTCTAACGTATAATTGCTTTAGTTTTCTTCCATATTTGCCTTTATAATTTAAAGGGATTTTTTTATTTTTTATTTTATTATTATTATTAACTATTTTAATTGTTACACTATTTTTTATATTTATTAGACTCTTTTTTTAAATTATGTAATTTAAATTAATAAAAATTTAATATTACAAATTAAAGTAACTAATATTTCATTACTCAATAATATGTCAAAATTGCACACAAAAAAAACTATATAAAAGATATTTCAATATGAGTAGTTTAAATTTAGAAATAAAAAAAATAAACTTTTAAGAATAAATTAAAATTAAATTTAACTAATACTCATTAGATAAAACAGTTTAAATAAAATAGAGCGTAACAGAAATTTTAAACAAGTAAATAATTAGTTTAATACTTTACATTTATTAACATCAAATTTTAAACTTAAAAGAATAATTTAGCGACATACAGTTATTGAGTTCTCACATCATAAAAACTTACCTTTCTTTGTATACGTTTGTTTAAACTTTTTTTTTTTGGATTTTTTTTAATGAATTAATAATTTATTATGATTTTTAACATGTTTGGATGAACTTATTTTAAAAAGTAGAAATAGAAAAAATAATTGTGTATTTCTTTATATAACATTGTTTTTCATGAAAAATTAGACGTGGTAAAAGAAAGAAAAAAATACTTTTAATTTAAAGAAGTACTTTTTTTACTGTAAACAAACACAGCTTAACTTTTGTTTATATGAGAATCATATAAAAATAAACCACTTCTTTAAATATCTTTTTTAACATAAACATTGAGACTTTATCTTATCGCTTATGTGGGTATCTTTTGAATGAACGAGCATTTTTTCCAAAAATAAAAATTGGTATATATAGTTAGTTCAATAATTATGCAATTAAGTATACGTTTTCAAATGTATAATTGTTTTGATACAAAAATTTTGTTTGTGAATCTGAAGGAACATGGAAATAGGTCGTAGGGTGGTAGCTGTAGTTGTTAAATTGACCAAATCGTGCGTCATTAACAGTTCTCGAAGTCATTTTCCACATAATAATTTAGACTTGTGCATGTTGTACCTCATTTTTGTTTAAGTGTCACAATATCATGAATTGTTGCTACAGAGTGCAGGTAACAGGTGTACTTTATCTAAGACCACAAGTTTAGTTGCACGCAATCTTAAACTAATCAAAAATATTTTACCACTCAATCACTTCATTAAACTAATTGAACCGATCCAACTCTACTCTATAATGTCGCATTTCCAATCACTGGATTGCGACAAGATTCGTTCCAAACCAATTTGATTTTGATAAATCCGCCGAAAGTTTAAGTGTATTTTTCTGGAATAGTCACTTCTTTTGTGGAGGGTTGAAATTTGGACTTGGAACTTTCATTTGTCATATCTTCAAAATAAAATTATATTTAATTGATCATATGGTGAAAATATATATTGTATGGTATTTTGTTTTAGCTATATAAATGAAAGGGAACGCATTCATGAATTGGAATCTCAGTTCTCTAAAAAATATGGTGACTTCAATTATTTTTGTAAAGTTATGATGATTACTATCACTTTCATTCCTATTATCAGCCATAGACATACCAGCTTGGTGTTTTGTCTGAAGTATTCCAACAGGAAAAAGGCACTTAATTATTCATGCTGCCACCATTCTTTCTCTCTGTAATCTGACGTTTGTACCAATCATCATCTTATCCACCCAGACATTGTTTAAGTGCCTAATTAGGTGGAGTTTTTATTCTTTATAATGCAACCTTTGACCATTTGAAATTAGGTGTTTCATCTGTTTTGAGGTTTTTTCAACCTGGGGGTGGGTTAATTATTCACACAAACCACAACAAGTCTTTTACTTTGGACTTTGGATCTCTGAAAATTGAAGTCGAATATTTTTAAGCATATTTGTTGAATTTTTGTCCTCTATGTAGTGGGCATTAACTAGTGAGTGAGTCTGTCAATTATTTTAGGATATTGAACTGGACTTTTTCTACGCAAATTAATATCACAGTGTCTTTGTTTGAATTATTAGTTGACATTCAAAATAATTGAAAAGTAAAGGATCAAGCTTTCCCGCGGACGAATTCCCCCATTTCTGACTTTCTACACATCAAAATGGAGAAATAAAAATATGACAAATTCAAAGGTATACTGACTCCAAAAGCTCAGGTTTTGGCTTTTATACAAATGTTGAACTTCGTTATTAATTTGAAGTTTATAAAAAACTTTGGGTAATTGCGTAGTTCCAAACCATAACATCTAAAACGTTTTTGCCTCTCCATTACCGACAACACAAAAGACGATGGTAAACTTCGTGTGTGCCAATGTTAAGAGCGAAAAATGGTGAAGGATAAACTAGCTAGGAAAGAAATAGTAGCATGGGAAATTTTGTTACAGCAGCAAGTATCACGTGGCAAAGAATATGAAAAATGGAAAAAGAAAAGGTATCAAAGATGATAAAGTTACATTGAGACATAGAAATGGTGAACAAGTACATGAGTGAGTAAAGAACATATGTGTTTGAAAGACACAAGAGAAGTCCACTCAAAAGAATATTTGGAACGAAATATATATATATCATTTATTTATTTTATTGGTATAAACTACATAGATGTGATATATATAGAAAAAAAAATTTGTACTAATGTAATTAGGGCATTGCTAAGATAAAAGATTGAGAGAGAAAATACCCTAAGATTTGATTGAACTGGGTATAGGTTATGAGTTACATCTACAAAATGTTGGAAAGCGTACCACATGTGCCCAGCTTGTCATACACTATCCAAAAAAATAAAAGAAAAAGTTTGAGTATTTACATGGTCTAAAAGGACCATAGGGATAATCTTTAAATGTTATGATTCTTGTTTCCATGCAAAATTTGAAATTAGATGGTTTAGAGTGTCAAGATTATAATGTGTTGATGCAACAACTTTGAACAACTTTACAACATTTTGTGTTCTAGTATTAGAGTTTTTGTTACTTGATTGTATTTATTTTATTTGCAAGAAAGTTATGAACTCTCACAAGTTAGATGTGTCAGAAAAATTTATTATGTAACTAGGTTTATTTGAGATAAATGTATCCTATTGAGAGATATATGAAGATCTTTAAAGTATATGTAAATAATTAGTATTGGCTAGAAGTTTATATTGTACATACGTACATTTTTTTTATAAAATTTTGTATGTTAGGCATCACTATGCAACTTGACATCTTAGTTAGGTTGACACCTCAAGTAACAACAATAATTTGTCATCACATGAAAAAAGTGTTATTAAAAAGAGAAAATACAAAAAAATATGGGGATTAGACCAAAACCCATATGTTAACAAAAACGATACATATGTAAACTATACCTATTCATAAAGAATTCTAAAAACAGACTAGATGGAAGCCTATTATATCAATGAAATGATTCTTTTTAAATAAATTCTAAATTAGTCAACTTATCAACACACGCATTCCCTTCACGAAAAATATGAGTAACCCTAGACTTATTTTTCCATAGTAATTAAGACAAATATTTCATTCAATTATAAGCATTCATGAAACATTAATCCTAGTAATAAATGATGCACAAAGCAAAGCAAAATTACATTCAAGTCATACATTAGTAAGCTCCATCTTTTGAGCTTCCTCCAAAGCATGTATAACTCCATAAAACTCAACAATCATAGTAGTCTGAACTTCAAGAAACGCAGAAAAAACACCAATAAACTCCCTCATACTCCCACAAAAAATACATCCACAAGTAGCAAGATCAGAATATTCCCTAGTAGCCCCATCAGTATTAATTTTAACCTAACTTGGTGAAGGGAACTCTCATCTAATAAGAAGAGGACAAGGAACTTTACCAATACGAGTATTAATACCAAAAAAATTAATCACGTTAAAATCCAACATATCATTTTTCATTGAAGTTTTAGACAAATTTTCCACTAGACAAGTTAAATCTTTAATTACCGAAATAGCCCTAGAAACATCAATCTTATCCTGAAATCTAGCATAATTCCTCATATATCGTATCATCCAAATAGAAAAGGTTCTCACAGCAAACTTAACAAATTTAACCAAAGGACTATCATCACTCTTAATAAAAGAAAGAAGATCGTCCTTACTAGAAAAATGAGAAGTAAGAAAAATCTGTCAAACCCAACTCCAAATATGCAAAACATTAGAGCATTCAAAAAATAAATGTTAAATAGATTCCTCGTGCTTTTCACAAAGCGTAAACATAGAACATATATGCAAAGCTTTATTCTAAATATGTTGATCTGTAGGAAGCCGTCCATGAAAAACTTTCCAGAGTACTAGAATTTTGGAAAACAAAATATATGAAGACCAAATGAATTTACTCCAACCACAGGGAACTCTTCGTTCCAAGAAAAAAGTCCTAGCCGATTTAAGAGTGAAATGACCAAACTCATCTAGAATCCAATTAGGGAGATCTTGTTCCTCCATAACTATGATATGATTAAAAATATGAGGCATCTACGACAAGGATAAGGGAATATTCACTACAAGAAAATCATGAAATAGAAACCAATATGTAGAAACCAAAATAATTAGTTGCAATAGTAACTAAATTAGAGACCATTTTAGAAACTAAAAAGAAATTTAGTTTCTAAATTAGTTTCTATTATTGTTAAATAGTTTCTAAATTGGTATCTAATTAGCAACCAAGGTTTTTGCTACCAAATTTAGAAACTAAATAATTGGTAGTTAAAACCTTAGTTGTTAATTAGATATCAATTTAGAAACTATTTAACAATAATAGAAACTAATTTAGAAACCTTTTTTTTTTTTAGTTTCTAAAATTGTCTCTATTTTAGTTCTTGTTGTAACTAATTATTTTGGTTTCTAAAAATTGGTTTCTATTTCATGATTTTCTTGTAGTGATTTCAATCACAACCAGTTCAAAACCGAGAGATATTGTGCATAAGTACATTGCAAAGGAAGCTATCGATTTTTTTTTCAAAGTATATGTCAAAGACTAAATCAATAGAATTCGTAAGCCACGACATGATAAAAAAGAAGAAGTAAAGTACTCAAACTAAAAAAAACTATAAATGTGATTTGAAAAAAACTCGGAGTAAACACATTTGTACATATTAAACAATAATGATGAAGTACTCTCTTACATAATGCAATACATAAGTGAAATCAATGAAACATACTACCAACTAAGTGAGAAATGGACAATGAATGACTATAATAAGAGTTTCTCAATTTGGTTTGAGAAAAAGGTGAACAATGAGATTAATGCTTCAGAAACACTTTTAAGGCTAACTCATATGCCTAATAACAATGTCACTATTTTTTGTGGGTATGATATTAACAAATATTAATTTATACAAAATATTGGAATTACCTTTCAACTGAGGTTATGCATTTTGCTAATTCTAAAGACAAAAATCTCAATACAACATTCATGGGTTATTTTAAAAGACATGTACAAAATTCATTATGTGATGTTTAGAGTATCAATGTTCACGTGTAAATGGATTAATATGAGTGTCTAGACAAATGATTTAGGGTTTAATTAGGTGGATTTGAACAAAATTAGTTATGAACCTTTTATTATGACATATCAAGTAAGATAAATATTTTATATAAATGACCCCTGAAAAGTTGTTAATGGTTCTAAAAGAAACACCAGAACGAGTCTCTAAATATTTGTGAGATACCTTGTTTCTCAAAATAAACAATTATTGTCACGAAGCATAATGAAGTGAACTATATGCATGCTATATGATCATGATGAAGAGATATAAGAATGCATAATAACTTAGGTGTTGGTCTAATATATTATTTTTATTATTTATTATTGTAATTTATTTATTTATTTGTTGAAATTATTTAATGTAATTTTTATATGTTTCTAGGATTACAGTAGACTTCCAATCTAACCGTAGGAAAAGCATACCATGTAGATCTATGACGCGATTGCCTCGATTGTCTGTGTGACAAATTGCTAACGAAAGGACACATGCTTATGTGTATCATCAATCTGACAACTACTTATAAATTTATGAGTTATTTGGGAGTCCTAGTTCGACTCCCTATGATTATTACCATTTCTTGATGGAATAATGTTCAAGAGGTTTACAAAAACCATTCCTTCCTAGAATGATTTTCATTAGTCATATCGATGCTAAAATATTAAAGAACAAATTTATTAAAAATTAACAATTTCATATATAACGTATACATCCATAAATTGTATATTTCCTGATCATAATCTTTAATACTTTAATTATATATATATATATATATATATATATATATATATATATATATATATATTTTATT
>Ga0123342_1000508_pt1 | contig 61523 bp, 21 predicted proteins | sample Turbeawhitnodule_FD_89960 | JGI IMG/M metagenome (GOLD analysis project Ga0123342, IMG submission 89960) | Root nodule microbial communities of legume samples collected from Mexico - Turtle bean Mexico white nodule | ecosystem: Host-associated > Plants > Roots > Nodule | place: Mexico: Nepantla... | reverse complement strand
TATTGACATGCTAATAAAAATACATGAGAGTGAGAGAGATGAAACCTAATCCTTATTTTTCCAATTGAAACAACTAATTCTTTGTCTGTTTTTCTGATTGATCATCGCCAACACAACTACTTTCAATACAATTTTAATTGTTTTGTTCTATATTTAACGATTATTGTACTTGATGTTTCACTGTTCCTTGTAGGGTCGATATCCATCCTTAGGGACAATTATTACTTCTGACAAACCGGTGCACTTGCAGTAAAAAGTCATCACTCCACTTGTTCCATATGCACCTTCATACCTAAATGTGAATATACATTCCTTTTTTAGAAATTTAAAAATTCTAGTTTTCTTTTGATCTTACATTGCACCCTTGCACTTTGTATAACTGAATTCAGATATACAAATGGGATTGTAGAATATGATATACTATTCAAAATTGAACACCTAATTGTACAATTCGGTATGAATATCAATCTGTTGTTCAAATTTTAAAGACTATAACAATTTGGACAATTTATTTTGTATTTTCAATAGTATACCAGATTGTATAATTCAATTTGTATTACCGCATTAATAATTAGTCAATTGATCTGCTAGTGATTTATACAACTATAAATGATGAGGAAATATATAGTGGGAATATCATACGTGTTAAAAAGTTATGTTGACAAGTTATTCTTCATTTTGTCTGTAGTATCAATGTGTGATCAAATTTGAGCTAAAAACAAAAAATAAAATGAGTTTTACCTTATTCTCACAGTTGTTCTAGCTACCATCTTTAGAATCTCTTTATCAGGCTCACCACCCATCACAACAAGAGTCTTAAACTTTTCAAGGAATTGAAGAGTTGCTCTCTTTGCAATATCAAAACCATCTACCAACACAAGTGGAGGGATGAACGTTTATTGTTTTGATGCCTTATTTGTCATTTCATCCTTTACTAATGCTGAGATGATATATGGATATTTATTTTCCCCAAATCCTACAATTGGGTTTCGTAAGAGAAATCATTTTTTTAAGTGCATACTAGATTTTATAATTTGGAATGCAATATTTTTTTGAAATGAATATCGGATTGGCCAATTTGGAACCTCAAACTGAATCCAGGATTGTGTACTGGATTGTACAATTCGATTTGTGTTTTAAATTTACAAATTAGATTGTACAATCTGGTACACAATCCCATATCCGATTTGAGGTTCTGGATTGGCCAGTATGATATTAATTTCAAAAAAGGAGGTGCATCGAATTATTTAATCTGGTATAGAAGAACAAAACAAAACAAAAATACGTGAACAAAAACGATGAAGAAAAACACACAACTCACCATCACCACCAAGAATCTGCAACAAACACCCACCGCAATGAACCACAACCTTCAAAATGAAAAAGAACTCACCCAGGATAAAAAAAACCTAACATCTATGAAGGATACAATTGGTATTTAAAAATTATATGGAGGTGCAGGAAGAACCAATGAAGGTGCATGGAGAATTTTCTATGTAAGGGTGACAATAAGGGCTCGTAGACCTACATGCTAGCCCGCATAAGAAAAAAAATCTATTTTTGAAGAATTAGATTAAATCTAACATAATGAAAATGTCTATCAAAAATACATCATTACATAAGAGAACAATTGTAACATGTGGATAAAGAAAATGAGTAAATTGTTATATTATGACTAGGAAGTCTCCATAATTACAACACCACATCAAACACATTTGTTATACCATTTCAAGAACATTGGATGAAGCCTTAGAAAAACTTTCATCTTCCACTTTTTTATAGTTATAATTTTTCTTATCATCTGTATAATGACAATGAAAGAATGAATATAAAATAAAAATAATACAATAAAAATATGAACTGATAAATAATTAAATTAACCCACAATGCCTCTAACATGAATCAATCTAAAACAATAAACAAAAATTATCATAACCAAAAATATTAAAATAGAAATAATATTATGACATGCTTATTTTCATTCAACGAATTTATATGTCATTTTGTTATTGGAATACACCAAATGATATCAATATAAAATCCATAAAACAAACACCATAAAAATGAATACAAAGAAAAGTTTGTAGTTAAAATAACAATTTCACTTTAAATGAGGAAGAGTGATAAAAATTGCATATTGAATGGATGAATTTTATAAAATTAATAGTCCATATTCTATAATATTAGATTCATAAGTCATACAATAACTCATTAAGTAGCAACAAACTTAATAAAAATATGCTAGTGGACTGACTCATCTTATTTTATTATTAGGTCACGCAGACTACGAGTTATGTAAGACGAGCCTAAATAAATCAATTGGCCAAAATAGTGAAATCATCCCGCATTTTTCATAACAGTGTGTGGACGGACCCATATCTACTCGCATTGTCACCCGTACTTATATGGTTGTGAAAAAGAAAAACGAAATACATATTGCATACTATATTTTTTGTTATTACATTAAAAATAACTTTTCTTTTCTTTTTTCATATGATTGTTGCCTAAATAAAAAAAAAGGTGTTTATATTTGCAAATTAGACTATATGTCGTTCCACTCCCTAGTGTTACCAAACATAATACAATACTTTCTTTCTCTTTTTTCCATTTCTATGCTAATAAGCCTGTTGTGAATGGAAACAAAGCTTAAAAATATAAAAAGTAATAAAATATTTAGTAGTGAAAATGCGATAGGATGCAAAAATAATAATAAAACAAAAAATATAATACTTCCTTACGATTTTATTATAAAACACATCTTAAAAAAATATTAGTTATTTTTATAAGATAATTTATAATTTCTATATTTATCTATTTATTCTATTAATTACTATGGGTATTTGTATTTTATATTAAAAATAATTTTAAAATTACTAATAATAAAAGTTATTTTATTACATTGGTAATAACTTTTAAATTTTCAATTAAATTTAAATTAATTTTCTTTATTATTCTATTTAATTTAATTATCTTAGAAATGTCTGGTATTAAAGATAAGGAGGTAATAATCTTCAATGTTATCTAATAATTCAATATATATATCACCAATAATATTATATGATTCCTTATAATATCTCACAATAAAACATTAATTACAATTTTGGTTCTATTTTATCACTGCCATTAGCCCGAAAAGAAACAAAAGATTGTCTCTTGAAAACGTAAAACAAAAAAGAAAGATTGAATAAATAGCATTGTATAAAAAATGGGATTAAATCGATTTAAAGTTGGATATTTTCACCAAAGTGGTTCAAAGCAAAAGACAATCTTTTATTACCAATCCATGGAGTGGAATAATTTTTGTATTGGTGGAAACCGATGAAAACCGAAACGCCCTCTTTCTCCTTCACGCATAAATCCCACTCACAACTTCTTCTCTTCAATTGGGCACAGGCGCAAGCATGGCGAAGAAGAGAAAATCCATAGCAACAAGCATGGACGAGGTGGACCGAACCATGTTCTCTTCATTTTCCACTGCTGCCAATTCTCTCTCACACCTCTACACTCTCTCCATGAACCACCACAAACTCTCCTTCCAAGCCGGTGAACGCCACTCCCTTGTAACGATTTTCTCTTTTATCCTCCAACCCCTTTTCGTTCCATCAATTTCCTGGACTTTTCGAAAACAAAAAAGCTAACTTTTTTAATTTGGGTTTTAAACTCTTGTTCCTGTGTGCACTTGAGTCCTTACCTCCGCATTTTAACTGTTTTTGTCCTTGTGTTTTGGGTTTAAATAAACTATGTAATTTGTTTTAATTGGTGTGAGCTGTGTCTGATTTCAGGAAGAACTTTATCAGTGGATCCGGAGGCAACAAGAGGGTGGATCAAGAGTTGCAACTGTCGATATACTCGGCTACATTAAGGTTGGTTTCATTCTCTGGCTCTTTTTGTGTTGTGAGTATCATTGTGAAGCAAAAAAAAAATGCTAGAGGGTGAGGAATTATAGCTTGCTGGTTACTGACAAGATGGTGCTCATGTATCATATCATACAGCAAGGATGATAGCTAGAGGAGCCTTGAACTAGTTTTGGGTTGTTTCTTCCCTTGAGACAAATGTAAATTTTTGAAGGACTTTAAACCAAGCATAACTGAATAAAAAAATGGTCAATTTTTGCCCAAACCTGTTTGTTACCAATCCAAACGGCGTTGTGTAAGCCTTGTTGTCAACCTCACTTGGTGGGATAAGGCTATGTTGCTTTAGTTGAAGCTTGCCCAGATCACACTCTTAAACAATGCTTATGGAGAAGAAAAAAAGTACTAGAAAAAAATCTATAAAGTTCATGTTAGTCTTGTTGTCTTTGTTGGAGATTTTGATTTCGTTCTCTGGTATTGACGTTTGCTTAATTGATCAGTTGTTTTGTTTCTGTAGACTGGATTAACGCAGGTCTTTACCTTTTTCTAAATTGCTTTTTTTTTTCTGTCTTGTCCGTTGCAGTTTTATCTTTTTATCATTCTTTTATTTGTCTCTGTTCTTTGTGGAATGTCTAATTTTTTGTTTCCTTCAATTAATTGGTGATTATGCTGATGAACTGAAATTGATAATATGAGTCTTTTTGTTTGGCTATGTGCAAGTTATAACAGAGAATGTTGGAAAATTTTCTTGGTATGGGGCATGAATTTTTCACTAGAGAAGGTCTGGAAAATTGGGTAAAATTTTAAGTGGGAGAAATGCATCTTAATTTGTCCGATGGATGTTGCCCTTTTCTTTTATTTGATCCTTTGTCTGTTTAAATTATCATTTTCTAAAGTTATTGAAGAGGTGGAATCTTTAGTGTAATTGCTATTTTAAATTTTTTATGGAAACAAGTGTTTCAAATTTTATGTTTCACTTGTGGGCTTTGAGAAGTTACAGAATTACATTGGGGATTGCTGATTGCCAAAAGAGGTAGATAATACAAAGGATAGACAAATTTCCCCAAATTGGAATGGCAAGTATTATGATTTAGTCACTTAGATATTTTTGTAGCAGTTTAGTTGGTATTTATCGTAATTCTTGAACTATATTACATGGTCGTAAGGGTGTCTAGGAAGGATAGAAAAGGCGATGAAGCATTATTTTTTTTCCCTTCCATTTTAAAGAGTTGTAAGATTGTCAGTTTTTAAGAAATTGTTGTCTCAAACTTGTGTGCACTTGTGGCTAGTTTGATATCTTGCAGTTCTGAAAAAAAAAGTGGTTGATAACATGGCAGGTTTGGGCTACATTGGGATGCCTTTGTACTTCATTCAATGTAATATTGGTTTTTGTTGTTACAGATCACTGATTGCATAAATGAAATTTGATTTTTCTGCTAACAGAATGAGCTGGATTATTGTGGTGAGGAACCGAGTATGTCACCTAGAGCTCCACAGCAACACCAACAATCACAACCACTAATGCATGCAACTGTCACTGGTTCAGGCTTTCCCGTAACTACAGGATTTCCTGGCCAAACAATTATGGGGCAGGGACTCAGGTCTGAGCACTGCGATATTCAATCAAAGAATTCCGTGTTTTCAAATGTTTTGTCAAATCCTGTTCGTCAATTTGGTGAGGTAGGTAACTACTCAAGTGGTCTCTCCATGGGGATTGGAAGCCGTAACACCGAAGGCAACTTTCTTCATCAGCAAAGCAGGGACTCTGCTGCATTCATTTTCAATGATGCTGCCATGGACATGCATGCAGACTAGTCTGCTGTTTCATCTACTGAATGTGTTTGCTTCATCAACCCTCGACATTACCTGCAAAAAGAATTGAATAACCAACAGAAGGGCATATCTGAGTCTTGCTAGTTGCATCCTACAAAAAACAGCATTAACTTATTACAATGCATGCTTACACCATCCAAGTGGAGTAATATAGCTTAGGTGTTCAATGTTCTTTGTAAAGTTTATTGTTGAAATAGTTTAAAGGTATTAAAATTTGTACCCTGATCTTCTCTCAAAGGCAACTTTATTACAATGTAGGCACATCTTAGCTCAGGGATTTTTGGTGTCATGGATGTCCTTCTCTTCTAATCATTAATTTTTGTTGTATTTTTTGCTGCAAAATTATCCATAATTCTTTCATAGACAAGATTTTTTTAAAATTTGTTTTCAGGAAAACTATTTAGTATTTTTTGTGACACGGTAAACCACAAATAAAACTTTAATAATTTTAGTTTTGAATTTTTTTCCAGCGTATGCAGTAATAAGAATGGATAATATTATTCAGTAGTATTTTAACAGTTATATGTGCAATGTCTTTAAAGAATTCATTATCATAAATATAATTTATTACTCATTATTATTTTATAAATAAAAATACACAAAACATTAATTAAATAATTTTTAATTCTAATGTGTATATACAGATTTTTTTTGTGCCTTCCGAAGTGGTTCACCTTGACCATGCAGAAGGCCACTATCAGTCCATCTCACAAATTCTATATGCTGTAATTCACAACTTCAGCATCTTTGGTATATCCCTTTGCTTTTCATATCTATTTTGTTAATCCTTATAGCTTCTTCTTGTTATTGTCTTTGTACTATTGTCAATTTACCAAGAGAGGGAATAAAGACACCCATTTAGCTGCAATTCACACAGCCTTTTTAGGATGAACTTAACAAAGTTCCTAGGTGATGATGCATTGTTGTATACGTTTGATCAAAGCTTGGTAGTTTCTAAAAGAAAGAAAAAAAAAAAGGGTCTACACTTGAGAAATGCAGTGTTAAAGCATGGAATGAGAAAAGAAGGGAAGAAAACTTAGCATTGGAATCGCTTGTGAATGAGATGGCTTTGGCAGAGAAGGCATCTTAGCATCAGAAGAATACTTGAAGCTAAAGGATAAGATTGTGTCCATGTGTACATCTAGTATTATTCCAATACTACATACGGAAGAAGTTATTGTCTTAAAATTTAAAATTTCTACATATAAATATTGATCATTAATTTTAATTATATCAATCTCATGGTAAAGTTTTAACACTTAAAACACATGCATTTTCATATTTGTAAACGTGCAATTATTGAACATAAAAATAAAATATCAGTATAAAAAATTTTAAGAACTCACTCTTTTCCATCAAAATGTATAGTTTTTTAAAATTTATTTTGTTCATAATTTTTTTCATTTAATAAAATGTGTGAATAAGAGTATTAGAGTAAACGTCCTTTTATAAACGGGTGTGGGAAGTGAAAATTTGAGGAGCAAATAGTAATAACCATTTGAAATATGGATATTATGAAAAGCCCATATATATACACGATTTTTACTGAATTTCGTATCGTCTATATATTTGCAAATGACTAAATATATTATTAGTACAAAAATGAAAAACAAATAACATATTATTCTTACTAAGTTATTATATTAAACTCGTTTTCTCTTTTTGAGATTAGTATATTAATAAATATAGTTTATGATTTATTAATAATTAATATTCTAGTTTGTGTATTGCACAAAAATAAATATAATTTCATACAACTAAACTTATGATAACTAAACAATTCAAATATATAAATTATATCATAATTAAAATTGTAATGAACAAATATTTTTAAACTTATAAAATATATTTTAGATTCATGATAAATAAAGTGCATCGTGGTATATTGTTGTTTTTAATTATTGATATTTTTTAAGGTATTAAAATTTAAGTTAGAATTGAAAATCTTATATTAAAAGAGATAAAAAGTTTAATCATTCTTCTAGTATTGAAAGCATAAGAGGAAATGTTTGGACCTATTTTAATACTAGTTTCCTACTAGCTGCAAACGATTATTCATATTCAATTACAACTTGTTAATTTTTTTATTTGATATTTAAAGTTAGTGTAAATTTTACTTGACTTTAAATAAAGTAACTAAATGTTATAAAGTAATTTTAACTTAAGGCTAGTGAAGGTAGCTTTAAGTCAAATTTTAATTTGATATCTTTAACTCGGTTTTATTTTTAAGACATTATCATCATACGTTATTTTAAACATAGTTGTCTCAATATCAATTAGGACATCTTCAATTTAACATAAAATATCATTAACATTATTTTAATTAGAAAATCTTTAAAATATAACTCATATTTTTAATAAGAATTTATTATTAGAAAATGTATTTTAGACTTAATTCAATCCTATAAAATCAGTTTATAAGGTGATATTTGTATTTACTCACATACTATACTATTAAATGTTCTTATATTCTTATCTTTAGTTAATTTATATCTTCAAGAAAAACTGTCAACTCATCCATGAGACTATATATTTATGAATGATCCAATAGCAGATGACCTGATAAATCAAACAAACTGTTTTTATGATAGACTCTAAATGACTTTGATACCATATTAAGAGCTGAATTTTAAATATAACTTAACCTTATAAAATTGACTCATAAGATGAAGTTTGCACTTACTTATATATTATGAAATGTCATTATCTCTAATCGATGTTAGATTAATATTTATTTTGTTTTAAGTAGATGTTTTTACCTTTGAACTTTTACAACTTTGACTTAGAGATAGACTAATCTACTTTATTCAACAAAAGTTTCTCAATTAGACCTTTTTTTTCGATTCCACAACTAGACACCACTTCACATTCAAATACTTCTCACCCTTCTTATTCAGATGACGGGTAGAACTTGAAAACTAAGGTCGCCACCTTCTTGTTTTTTGTTATTGAAATGCTTTAAAAAACGGCCAACATTTATATAATATATAGGATTATTAATTTAGACTCTTAATGCTTATATTAATGTTTGATATCACAAATAATAAGAAGGGAATTAAATTTGATCTTTTATCTTTTAAAATAAAATATATTATATTTAAACTCAGTTTGTAATATGATATCATAGTCTATTCTATTGAGATTTATTAGACACATACTGTCATCTCTTTCCGACGTTGCTAGATTACTCATAAATATTTAATTTCATACATAAAAAATATTAATATTTTAAAGTATAAGATGAGTTGGAAATATCATATAGACAAAAGATAAGACTAATTTACAAATTCCACTTTATATAATATAATTTTGTAACAAGGAGTTAAACTTTAAATTATGATTTATGTTTTGATAATGAATAGATTAATACATTTTTTTAAGAAATTGGTTATTAGCTAGGTAGTTGGTGGGGTAAAGATTTTGGTTGAAGCTAAAGCATCCGACAGTGTAGCCACCACAGATTCTGGATCGGGTCCAAAGGAAGAGTAACCTTTCCATTATTTGCACCCGTAAAATTATATGTATATGTTAGAAATTTCGATTATCTAAACGTAATTATTGATAAGTTTTCTTAATCTTAGCTTCACAATATAGTAATATCTCTAGGTCTGGAATGAGATGAGACAGAAATTGTGATTAATTAAGATAACAGTGATTGAAAACCATTGACACTTCCAAATGAAGTCATTTAGTATTCATTCCAATCTCAATGACATGTCATCATTATTTTTATGATGTGTTGCATTAGATTATAAAATGCTACTCCATTTTATAAATCTAAAAACTCATGTGATGTAAGTTTTATTTATAGCACGTGAGAAAAGGAAAATATAAAAACTATTTATATGTTGTTATGTAAAGCTCTTTTTATTGAAGAGCTTAAATGATTTCATAATTTGGATGTAAAAAATTTGAAAGCAAAATAATGATTGATGCAAGAGAGTGGTGGGCTACAGTGATGCTCACACAATGATTACGTGGATGACCAAAAAGATTGCACTTTCGTGTTTCACTCTTCACGCGATCATACCAATCAATTCTTTATACTACTTCTAAACTTAACTTTAACCGTATTTAAAATTTAAATTAATTTTATTATTGTAACTTATATTTATAAATAAATAAATTTAAAATTATTTTTGAGTTTTAAAAAGATTAAACAAAAATGGCATTTAGGAATATGGTATGATTAAATCTAAAATCTATAATGCATTTTTTAAATATGGGTTGGAGTAATTAGTCATGTTCATTTTACTTTTTCTTTTTGCACATCTACTTAAGAAACATTCCATTTTTAATTGAAACTAGCATGATACTCGTGCGTATGCATGAACCTTTTTTTTCGTTTGTAATTTTAAATTTATCATTAAAATTTAATATTTAATTTTTTTATATAATAAAATTTGAAAATTTTAATATAATATATACATTGTTATTGAAAAAATATGTCTAACAATAAAATAAGAAAGTTTTTTATTGTATGAAAATATTGTATTTTATAAAAAAAATATTTTATATTAATAGTTATTATAATTATATAAACAAAAGGTATTCAATCGTATCTAAATTACCATTTCGGAATTTTTAATGGAATTAATATCTTTGAAAATATTTTTAAATTTACTATATTAATGGATTATATATTTAATGTCGATAGTTTAAATTCATAACTTTTTTTAATGATCATAGTTAATAAATTTGAATAATATAATTCTCTCTAAATTTAATATTACTATCATAACCCTTTAAGTATAGTACACCTTGCATATATTACTTTAAATACAATTATATACATAATAATTTTTGTTACTCGTATCTATAAGGTACATTATACACAATTCCTTACAATAACAAAACATAAACAACTGTGAAACCTAAACATCAACATCGGTTTACCTAAAAAATAGTTTTTTTTTTTCATTTTGTACTGTATTTTTAATTGCTAACAGTTGTGCTGATGCTAGTTCATATAACACTTGATCCTCAAATTTAATCTTTAAAGACAACCTTTTTAGATGATATTATATACAAATCAAGATTTAAGCCATGATTCACTATTTAAAAATAAATCGTTGTAAAATTGAAACAAAACTCCTAATAAAGGTAACAACAATGTAAATACATTATTGTTATATATTTGAAACAAAATAAACATATATTCAAAATTTCGTAACATCAAATTTCATAGAATGCAGGGATCACAAACTATATAGAAAAATAGTTAATATATTTGTTCTTACCTTATGCCTCGATCTTACAAAGACCTTAAGTTATTACATTTCCCTAGTATAATATGATGTGTGATGTTGTTTTAATTGTGGTGCGATTTTGATACTTGATGGGCTCTTGATGCAGGTTGATATTAATACTAAAGTTGGAATGTGTGTCTGCTCTCTTATTTTTCTGTTTGTTTATTTTACTTGACGTTGGATTTTACTTTATGATTTTGCTCCATTACTTAGGATACCTTGGCCTATGATTTGTATTATCCATAAAAGTCACTAGTTACTACAAGAGTCATGGAACATCTTCATTTTCACCAACTTCCAGTTGAAATTGTAAACTTTTTGCTTCTTTATTTATCTTCTTATTATTTTATGGATAATTAAAATATTCTAACGTACTTACCCCTACCCATTATGTATTAGAATGTCATTGTGGCCATTACTTGTTATTTTGGTTATAATCAAGCAGATTTTGTCATCATGAACCAATCATTAATATACCGTGAATTCTTTCAATCTCTTTTTTTTTTTCGATCATATAGGTATGTTTGTTGCTTGCTATTAGATTTTTTTTTCTTTTGATTGGTGTTTATGATTTTTATGATATGTTGCATTTTCAACTTTTGCAGAGATGAAGAGAAGAAGATGGGGACCCTAGTCAAGGAAGATTTTGGTCGTCTAGATAGAACTAACACCGTGGTGAAAAATTGTGTTGTTGGAGAATGATTCTTCATGTTTTGCAATTTTTATTTGAAACATATCAGTTTCTTGTCTGTGGTTTATGATCGAGTTTCTTTTCCAAGACTTGAGACATGGTTCTTATGATAAGTTGGATGATGATGGTCTTGCACCACTTATAAGTTTATGATTTTGTTGTTTGTCCCCAAGAAATTGAATAATAACTACTTTTTTTTTTTTTTTGTGAAATAGGGCACGAGAATATTTGGTGGGGATGTTATTATTAGAAAGATGTGTTGGAACATTTTGCTCAAAAAAATATTGTAGGAAATTTTGTTATTACAAGAACTCTGAACATTTTTTCTTGTTGCAATTTTCTCGTCTTTCTGGTCTTTCGGTTAGGCTTCTTTTGGTTGGATCTTCTTTGGTCTGGACACGATGGGGGGAGTATCTGCAAAGACACTCCGACGATCAAATCAGACCGAAAGTTAGGTACCAAAAGAGTAGGGAGTGAATAGTTACCTTGGTGTTGTGCCTCTTCTGCTATTTATACTGCTCTAGATGGGCTATGGTTGTTATGGGCCTGCTTTAGGGTCCAAACGAAGGCCCAATTGTGCCTTAACCGTGCTTATCACCTAAGTTGGCTTGTTTATACCTAATTACGTGTTTAGCTTTGCATCTTGTCGTCTAGTCGGCTTTGTCGTCTAGTCGGCCTTTCGACCATCCGGTAGTACATATGCCCCAGGCTCGAGTGAGTTGGTTTAAACGTAACGTAGAGTCGAATTGTCGTGAGTGTTCGCAGGCCGAGTGTGTTCATGATTGCTCTGTTGCTGGATGTCGAGTGTGGTGACTTGTACTCAAGGCGCGTGTATATGTAGTGGTGAAAAACGTACGCTAGATGTAATCTTTGGCCGAGAGGTTTTCTTGGAACTCTCTTGGTCGAGAGGTTTTCTTGCGTACTCTCGGCAGGGATTCACGGGTGAATTCTTCCTTGGCCGAGAGGTTCTCTTTCAAACTCTCTTGGCCGAGAGGTTTTTCTTTCGTACTTTCGGCAGGGATTCACTTGGGTGAATTCTTCCTTGGTCGAGAGGTTTTCTTTCGAACTTTCTTGGGCGAGAGGTTTTTCTTTCGTACTCTCGGCAGGGATTCACTTGGGTGAATTCTTCCTTGACCGAGAGGTTTTCTTTCATACTCTCCGTAGGGATTCACTTGGGTGAATTCTTCCTTGGCCGAGAGGTTTTCTTTTAAACTCTCTTGGCCGAGAGGTTTTCTTTCATACTCTCGGCAGACATTCACTTGGGTGAATTCTTCCTTGGCCGAGAGGTTTTTTTCGAACTCTCTTGGCCAAGAGGTTTTCTTTCATACTCTCGACAGGGATTCACTTGAGTGAATTCTTCCTTGGCCGAGAGGTTTTCTTCGAACTCTCTTGGCCGAGAGGTTTTCTTTCGAACTCTCTTGGCCGAGAGGTTTTTCTTTCGTACTCTCGGCAGGGATTCACTTGGGTGAATTCTTCCTTGGCCGAGAGGTTTTCTTCAAACTCTCTTGGCCGAGAGGTTTTTCTTTTGAACTCTCTGCAGGGATTCACTTGGGTGAATTCTTCCTTGGCCGAGAGGTTTTTCTTTTGAACTTTCGGCAAGGATTCACTTGGGTGAATTCTTCCTTGGCCGAGAGGTTTTCTTCGAACACTCTTGGCCAAAAGGTTTTCTTCGAACTCTCTTGGCCGAGAGGTTTTTCTTTTTAACTCTCTCGGCAGGGATTCACTTGGGTGAATTCTTCTTTGGCCGAGAGGTTTTCTTCGAACTCTCTTGTCCGAGAGGTTTTTCTTTCGTACTCTCGACAGGGATTCACTTGGGTGAATTCTTCCTTGGCCGAGAAGTTTTTCTTTCGTACTCTCGGTAGGGATTCACTTGGGTGAATTCTTCCTTGGCTAAGAGGTTTTATTTCAAACTCTCTTCTTCGCTTTTCTTTTTTAACAGTTCCATCTCCTTTTGTATCTTCAAGATTAGTGCCATAGGATCTAGGTGACTGGTTTCCTCTTGTGCATTTTTGTCGTTGCCCGTCATGCTCCTCGTAGTTACCATGTGGTTATTTCGTGGGGTTTCCTTCTTGGCCCCACGGTGTGCGCCAAAATGTTCCTGCAAGACTAGAACTCTGCAGAACACTTCCTCTTGTTGCAATCTTCTCGTCTTTCCAGTCTTTCGGTTAGGCTTCTTTCGGTTGGATCTCCTTTGGTCTGGACACGATGGGGGGAGTACCTGCGAAAACACTCCGACGATCAAGTCAGACCGAGAGCTAGGTACCAAAAGAGTAGGGAGTGAATAGTTATCTTGGGTGTTGTGTCTCTTCTGCTATTTATACTGCTCTAGATGGGCTATGACTGTTATGGGCCTGCTTTTGGGTCCAAATGAAGGCCTAATTGTGCCTTAACCGTGCTTATCACCTAAGTTGACTTGTTTATACCTAATTACATGTTTAGCTTTGCATCTTGTTGTCTAGTCGGCCTTTCAACCATCCGATAGTACAAATTTGATACAAACATCTATTAATGAGATGTAAATTAGTATACTTAAAATTTTTATTATAATATTTTTTATTTTTTAAAAAAAAATTGAAAATCAACTTTAAATAAATTTTTATTTATTTTAGGCCCAAGATGTTGGAAGTGGTGCTCTATAACCAAACCAAAACAATGTAGGATCAAGTGAAGGGAGTACGACAAATTACGATGTGTCTTGTACTATGTCAAATGTAGAACAATTATTTTAAGTTATCATTTTCATGCATTTGTAGTTTGGTATACTTAGAAATGATATATGAACTATCAATGAATGAATGAAGTCTTCTTTTCTTATAAATTTGTGTATATATTATTCAATTATTAGTATTTATGAAGTTCAATTATATTATGAAATTATTTTGTAAAAATAGGATTAATTATATCACGAAAACATGTTCAATTAAATTATAAAAACAAGTTCAATAAAATATTAAAAATTAAAATATTTAATATTCAAATTACTATAATTGTAATTAACGTATAATATTTCATAATTTAACATAATAATAACAATTACAAACGTCATTTTATAATGTATAAAGTGACATTTCATTATTATTATTTTTTTTATAAAAGTTTTCATGTAAGACCTTATTATGCAACTTGACATCTCAACTAGGCTGACATCTCAAGTAACAACAATCATCTGTTATCAAACACAATGTAAAAGGGCTAACATGAACAAGGTGACATATTAAGAAGTCATTCAAAAAAACGTCATTATTTACGCCAAAATTATTTTAACCAATTAAAAAATTATGACATCTATAACTAATATAAATTGCATGATTAAAACCTCACTTTATATAAGATGTTATATAATGGAAACTATGACGGTTCACAATAAATCGCCATATTATATTTTGTGACAACTAGATCTATGGCGACGTACAAAATCATCATACACATAAATAAAAAACATTTATAAATGACATTATATATAAAAAAAATAACTGTCATTAAATACACATATTTTTTCTAATAAAAACAATGGACGAAGAGAAAAAAAAATAACGTATAATAAATATGAGTAAATATGATGTACTTTATAAATATTGTGACTTATTACATCGATATATATATATATATATATATATATATATTATAAAAAATTAATTAATTAAAAATATTATTGCCTTTTAAGTTTTCTCTTATTTAAAGTGAATTACTAAATAATGTATTTTGCTCCATGTGAATTTCCATGATCACTATTTACCACCTGTCCCAATAACTTTATTTAGGTGTATTTGAAAACTTTAAAAATATATCTTTATATTTTCTGTTTCCAATTTCTTGTTTCCACTTTATTCTATAATCTCAAAAGAATTAAAATATAAATGAAAATATAGTAAAATAAATAGAAAAACTAAAGAATGTAATAAATTGAAATAAACTTTCTCGCTTAATGACAAATATATTGTTGATAGAGCTAGTTTTTTCTATCCTATTCAAGAAATATACTTCTAATATAGAAAATAGTTAATATTTTTTTTTCTTTAATTTGAGACATATTTTTTATATGCATGATAATACCAATGAAATTTTTTATATTAGCCATGACTTTCAATTTTTTAAATAAGATTCTAGATGTGATAGTGTACAGAAAGATAAGTGTACATTTCATTAATCTGAGTTTTTTTTTTACAAATATGTAAAAATTACAAAATGAAAAAATGTTAAGATTATTTTTTTTATTATAGAAAATACTTGTAATTTTGTAAGAAATAATTCATTGTGACTGGTTTTTGCCTTCAACCTTTGATGCAATTAGTTCATTGTGGATGAAACGGTTGCTTACAGTTTTAGTAAGGCAATGGAATTGCTTTGAAAACATGACATGAAAAGTATAAAGGAAATAATATTCTTGATGATAGATACAAATAATCTAACTATTGACCTAATTAATTACCTTTCTAGATAAACACATATTTTCTTTTTTAATGGTATTATCCTTTTAACCCATTGTGGTTTTGCCTTCTATATATTTCTTTTTTCATGGAGATTAACAATTTTGTTTGGTTCGTAGCTAAGTTTTAACAACTTATAGTATTAAAAGCCTCATTCCCCAAATTGCAAGAAAACAATCAAAACATCAAAAGCTATGCATCATTACAAAAATATTATATTATACAGATTATAATATTAGGTTAATTCTCTTATGCCTGTGAAATAGTCATCAATAATTATAAATACAGAGTATTAAATTTTCTTTAAATAGTTAAGATAATTTCTAAATTTGATTATTTATTCAAAGTTGTACCACTTACATAAGCAGAGTTAGGCCATGTTTGTTGAAAAACTTATTTTTTGACTTGTGAGATATTACAACTCAAATGGAAACATTGGAAACATCTCCAAGCCACTTGCTAAATTAAAATATTCTTATTTAATGCATCATGTGTAAATTTTGATTAATGCATTAGTAGATATGGATCAAACTACAATTATCTTATCCTGAATTTGTACTATAGTTATGAAACAAAACTAAATTATTAAAACAACTATAGTTTTGAAATGAAAGAAAGTGTAAACTACTGTTGTATTTCTTAAGAGAATTAAATTAAATTAAATTAAAATATGTAGATAAACATGAATTAATAAATAAAATAGTATTTAATAATTAAAATTTATATTTATATATTATATTTGCGCATTTTCAATTTATAATATCATTATGATTTGGACTTTATTTTAAGAGTAATTATAGAGCGTTGAGAGATCCTCATACTCTTTCGACAAATTAGAAAAACTCCAAGTGCCCTTCATGTTCAATAAACCGTACAGTCTCACTATAGAAAGAAAATATACTGATTAATTATAATAAAGAAACTGTTACAATAAATATTTATTATTATTTTATTTATTTAAGAAACGAATTTTTAGTTTTCTGTAATATAATATTATAACATCTACACAAATTGATAAATTAGGATGAAATATTTAACATTTACATGAAAATTTATTTATCACATAAAAAAAATTGACAAAAATTTATTTAAATAATTTTTTTGTTAGAAATAATTAGGAAGTCTAAAGTTTGGATTAGAAATAAAAATTAATTTCATGTGAGTGTACAAAAATAAAATATATATTTAATCATTTGTTTTATATTAATACTATAGTGTAACATGTAGGAATGATTAGGGTGTTGATATGTTATGATAATTAAATCGATGGCATAGAAATCAAAGAAGAGGAATGGAAAATAACTCGTGATAACCGAACTTTTTTGCTGAAATAATCTCCTCTTTGTTCTGAAATTAAGGCTACTTACTTACCTCGTAAAAACTATCTCATTCTTAAGTGATTTTTCACTATAAATTTGACACTGTTTTTTGTTGCAGTTACACAAAATAGCTTTTATACTATACACAGTTTCCACACATTTGAATAATCTAACTCACTCTACAAACAATTTCATTTCATCTGTTGTAATAATTGGTTCAACTTACTTTTGAGACATTAAATAACAAAAAGTGTCCACTTTACCCAATGAGGGAATCTGGCCAATAAGAACACAGAACTGTTTTGAAAAAAAACTTTATGTCTGATTTAATTATAAAAATGTCAGTGTTAATTAATGTGTACTTGGGGAGACACATTGTATCCATTACTAAAACTTGCTCACTGGAGTTTTCTTGGGTAAACATATATTGACTTGTCTTAATTAAGGAAGAAGAACATTTTTTTTTTCAAGTTGATCCCTCTTTTTGTTGTCAAAAAGCTGAACGAACCAATTTCCACATATCAGTTTCATCATCACTTCTAATATTTTAGTTGACGTCTTATCTTCACTTAAGATTCACCACACAAAAAGCAAAACGAGTTAAAAGGAGGTGTAATTACACTGTTTGGCTAGTATTTCCTTTTCTAGAATTTTCCAAACATCATTTGTTTCTTCATTATTGAAACTATTTTGTTTAACTTTTTACTTCAAAGGCTTGCTTTTCTAGATTTGTCGTCACGATTTTTTTTTTGTTCTCGAGAAAGAAAGCAGAATAAACAAGCGATTAAAATTAACTATTCTTTAACTACCAAAGAAGTAAATAACGACAGCTAAAAATAAAACAGTTATGTTAGACAAATTAATTAATAAATAAAAAACATAACATGCCATTGCGCACACTGAAGAATGGGGTCACGTCGCTATCATGCGCCGTGTGGGTCACTATCCTATCCTCCTTTTAAATAATTGAAACCAGAAGAAAAATATACAGAACCGGATTTTTTTTTCCTTCTTATTCATCGTTCAATTCAATTACTCGCCGAGTTTTTCGTCCGGATGCTCAAAATAGTTGCTGTCCATCCACTCGCCGGCGACCTTCCGTTCTGATTCTCCGACACCGTTTTGGTACTGTAAACTCGCTCCTTCTTCTTCGATCTAGGATTTCCATTTTGTTTCCCGGAGAAGTGAGGGAAAGCCGACACTTCGAAATCTCGCTCTGTGTTGTTCGATTTGAGTGTGATTTCAGTGTGCTCGGGGTTCGGTGTTTCTTATGTTCTTTCTCATGCATTTTCAAGTAACTCAGAAGCTTTGTGTTTTTTTATCTTACCTATTTTTGGTTTTTGCAATTTTATTTGGTTTCTTGGATTTTTTTATCGTGTTCGAGAAATTGCTCACCAACGTATTCTCGGAGTGGTTGCATTGAGGTAGAGATCTTCCTGTATCTGTAGTGAATCAAGGGAAATTGTTTATTTATGTGTGTATCATATGCATGTTCAATAGGACGGTAAGAAAATATGCATGATGGATTATATAAGATGGTTGGGAGTATTGATAAAGCGAGTTGTGTGGATTTCGAGCTTTTTTCTTTACAAATATTTTGATGATTTTGGCTCTAAACGTATCTCAACTTGTGGCAACTTTAGCTGCGTGGATTTATTACCTATTTACTTTGAACAACAGATTCACCACGTTTTGAGCATCTGGAAACTTGAGGATGCCTCGAAATGGTTTTAGTTCTGTGAGATTGTGCTTCTCTTAACTCTTAAGGCTTTTCAAATCTGTGTTTTTGCTATGAAATGTGTTTTTCTTATCTAATCGACATTGAATTGGCTCGAGGAGCATATTATGATTTTTAATAGTTGAAAGAGTAAGTGGAATGAAAAGTATTGTTAAGAATGTTTTATAACTAAGGAAAATCATTCTGATCTCTTGTTACTTTTGGTTGATAAGGCTGTTAGGTTCTTCAAAGAGAAGGGAGCCTTACATAGAAATCATTTTATGGTGCGCCGATGAGCAGAACTGATGTTATTGGCAGTAGAAGGAGGAGGATTCTTCTCTGCTTCGGCTTCAGGGTATACTAAGGGCCTGAGCCTTCTCCTCTTGGGTCAGAGGGATGAGGATAAACCCATGAGAGTAGCGCCGTGGAACCAGTACCAGTTGGTAGACCAAGAAACTGACCGCGAGCTCCAGCTGGCTTCTACAAAGAATCGCCTCTCCCGCGGCTGTGCCTCCTTTGTTTGCTTTGGTCGCACTTCCGCAGGGCTTGATACTCCGTCTCCTCTTAAAGTGGGCCCTGCCCAGCAGCATGATGTCTCTCCAGGGCCTCTGGTTTCCAACAAGGGAAATGATCCTTCTGCACATCTAGATGATGGAAATGATAACAGAAAGCTTACACTTAAAAGTAGTATAAAGAAGCCGCAAATTGTTAAACCCGTTAATGTTGAGGCTGCTGGTGAACAGGAAGCAGCAGGTGGACAGGGGATTTGTGCTCCTGGTGGTCAAGCAGAAAGAAGGAAAGTGCAGTGGACGGATAATTGTGGTAGCGAGCTTGTTGAAATTCGAGAATTTGAGCCCAGGTATTTGAATGCAAAATTTTAACTCTCTTGTTTATCGGACTTTATCATGGACTTTATCATTGTGTGATTGACATCAGTGAATCAGATATACTTTGGCCTTTTCATTTCACCCATCTTTATTATAAATGACACAAATATCTGATGTTGTGATAAATAATATGTGAAGCATTTAGCATTTTGGCTTGAGGCTAAGTTGAATGAAATGAATTTCATTTTTTTCAAATTGAAGTGTGAACTCAATCTGATTAGAGAAGGAGCATCTATGGTTTCTCCAAGCCCCTAAGGAGTTTTATACTCATTGAATCTAAATGCTGTTAGGTCTAACTGGTATCTTGAAGGCTAAACTGGTAACTGGGCTTGATAATTGAATGAAAATGTGGGATGCCACCTGGACACACTTTGTGTTGAAAGATTGGCATTCACACCTTCTATTTTCTACTCTACCAAACACACCCTAAACAATCAAGGGTAAAAGGTGTGAAAAATTGTTAAGTCAATCGCATGTTTAGTTTTTTAAAATATGGCCTATAGAATAATAGTAAAATAATTTTTCTTACTCTGAATGATTAGGAAAAAGTCAGACTACATGGCTGAGGTCTAAGATACGTGTTCTAACCTCTAGTTCTACTGAATCCTAGAAATGTCTTGTGCTTAGGATGACCTTTCTTGATGCTTTATTAAGGTTTTAACTTTCAACACGAGTTTGAAGTCTGTTCCTCTTTTCTTTCAAAACATCCTGGTAATTTACATAATAATAGTCATTATGGAAATTTACCGTTATGTGTTTATTCATTTCCTGTTTTTATTTTTTGTTTTTACTTAACCCATGATCAACCTATTACTTCAACTTTTTTTCAGATGCTTTAATCCAGGATAACTAAAATGATTTGCTCTTAATTAGTAATCCTCTAAAACTCATTGTGTTATTATGAGCTTCTTTACTTAGTCTAAAACCAAAGCCATTTGTTTTTGCATTGTTTAGCTTTTTTGTATTTGTAATGGATAATGGTGGTATGACTTAATTTTTCCTTGCAAATTTAAGGCCTATTTATTTATTTTTTAAATGTGCAATTTCAATTAAAAGTGTTAAAAAGGATGTTTTTCTCGTAACCTAAAAATAATAGCTTTTGAAAAATGTTCTAAAAGAAGAGATATTTCACAGGCCCTTTTTTTAAAGCTTAAACAAATGGGTCCTTGACTTCTTTTATTTTAAGCTGTTTTTTGATGGAAAAATTTGTGGCGGTGCTGTGGCAACAATCAACATGACTTTTTTGAATCTTTAATTGGAGAGGAAAGATAAATATTCAGGGAAATTTTCATTTCTCGCGCTTGCTTTCCTATGGCGTTTGGTTAATGGCTTTTGTTACATGGTCTATATGAAGTGGATTTGTAACTTGGAAGGGTTAAGTTGATTTGATTACCCCCTTGTGTTTGGTTTTTCTCTTTGACCTTTTATTAAAGGATGCCTTACCCTCAATCATTGTACTTAATTCCATTATGATCAAATTATTCTTTTGTCCATAGGAAGAAGTATATACAAGAGATTCGTGAATTTAGTTTTTTGTTGGTTGTGCAATAGCTTAATTTCTGCTATTTCTCATTTCTTACACCTTTTTTTATCTGTTCTGAGCTTGATCTTATCAATCATCATTACTAAACACAAATGACACTTTTCTCCTTATTTTGAAGTTTAAACTTTCTATGAGTATATGCACATAATGCATACAAGGTTCTACACCATGTGTTTATTTAGTTATTTATTCAACTTTTATTAAGCTGTACTACTTTTGTGATCTTCAGTGGGTTTATTCGTGTTGTATGAAGATTTCCATCAATTACACTAAAATAATGCTTTTTTTGCCAAATACAAAATGGAAGAAAATTTTACTAGTAGTAAATAGATATTTTTTACTCTCTTGTTGAGCCATGGACATCTTTTGTTCTACTGGTTTGGCATAAAGTGTAAGTAGTTTGCATGTTGGTTGGGGAGATTAACTTGGAAACAGCATTTTCTAGCATTTTGATACAATGGGCATCAATGTTGGAGGAATAAGAATAGAGTCATAGATTCACCTTGGTAGCGTATGCTTGCTCTTGATCTTTTGTAAATCTTTTCAACGTTCATACACTTTCTTTGTATAGTTGAGTTTTGATATCAGATTCAGCTTGTTTTTCTGCTTGATCGCATAAAGTCTATCACAGGTTTTACTTGAGTTGGGGGACTTGATTCCTCTAAAATTAGGGGTGTACTTTAGAGGACAAAGTACAATTACAGCAGTTGATTAAAAAATTAATTTGGTTGAGATTTCATAGTCTGTTTTAGGCATGCTATATTTATTTAAATCTTGACTGTTGATTTTTGAAAACCAATCAATGGTTATAACTATATTTTTGACCTCTAAAGTGCATTTCCTCAGTTTAGAGAAATCAAATCCTTGGGAATGTTGTGGTGTTTGATGGTGTCTTCTTTTGACAACAAAAGCTGCAAGTTTGTATCTGACCATTTTTTTTAAGTTGTCTGAAAATGAAGTTTCTTTTGATAAGCACACTGGGGATTTTTTCAATACTGCACGACTTTTGATAATGATAAATGTACTTAAAATTCTGCTGTTGATATTTTAAATAAACATGCAAGGAGGTTTTTCTTCTGTGAATTATCAACTTTCCAAACCTTTGTTTTAATAGTTCTTTTGACACTTTAGATGATCATAGCAGTTTTACAATCAATTTTACTAAACCCGCCATCAACCTGTATAACAGGCAAACCATTTTAGCACACTTATTTTAAACAAATTGTGGATATTCTCATACAGCATCTACTTTTGGAGGCTAAATCATGGTATACATAGGGACCTGCAGTTGAATTTATTGCCCTCCATGCGTGAATTTGTGCAATGTGTTAGTGTTCTCGTGATCAATTACTCTTGTGTCAGTATTGATCAATTTGATTGACTCTAACTAAAGTTCACCTTGTATATACGTGACTGTTTTTTAGGGGTAAAAAATCTTTTAGCACTCATAGCTTCACATAATTCTTTTTTGCATGCACCTTTTCCACATGTGTGCACCTTTCTAAGGGGTTTTCTATGGTGATACTACATCTTAGAATTTTTTTTTTCCTTCTGTCTCCTGTGAAAGTTCTTCACCGGTTCTCGTTTTTCAACCCTACAAAACTATCAAAATTTAAAATCCAATATTTGCAACTTCTATATATAGAAGCCCTGTGACTTAAACACTTGTCCTACTCTGGTAAAAATGCATTTTTTGCTGTGCTGATTGGTGCATTCAGCATCTTTGTTTGTTGGTGATTGAATGTTCCATAACCCAGAAAATAGTTTCCTCTGGTTTCTAATGCTTATTTCCTGGTAAACACATCTTATAACCATTCTAAGCGAGTAGATTACAATTCCTTTTGTTAGGACAACTGTCATGTTTTTTGTTCCTGTCATCTTTTGGCTCATTTGTTTCAGTTCAGCACTCCATAGTAGGTTGAACTTTTGAAAGTCTATGACCCTTCAGTGACTAATGGTCCTATCCCGTCCATCTGTTTCTGGACCTGGTGGTCGTTTGATCACAATTTTGGTAGACTGGATGGCAAGGAATGCATCTATGGTCTTTTGAAATGTTTTCAGGAGATGAGTGGGTAGTAATCTAATTCACAAGGGACTTTGTAAAGGAACGTGCTTTGGTTGTTAGAGATGAGCAGGTTTTTGGTTAAAATTCTAATTGAGGGATGAAAACATTGAATTCTCACTTGCGATATTATTGACACGGAAAAAGTTAGCTGATGTGTACTAGTGGTTTTTGCACATGCCACATCAGCAGATTTTTGCATTATTATTTCTTGTGTCAGGATCCAATAAAAAGTAGAATAAGAATACAATTGTGGGAACTCATTTTAAAGAGGCAAGGATCAAGACTTGTTTAAAATTGCGTGTAACTACAGGGCCATGTAAAGCATGTTGTAGTAATAGGAAAGCTTGAGATTATGTTTCTATTTTCATCCAATATTGCTGTTTATATCTTTAACGAGTATTATAAATGAGATCATGCAACTATTAGTTTGTCAATTACCGGTCTAGTGCCCCCGTAGGGATGACACTCGCACAGAGTTAGGGTGGGAAGTACGTCCCCATCCCTTCCCTACTCCTATCTCCTGACTTTTCTCCTGTCCCCCATCCATGATTCCCTCTGTGTTAATATTTTCCCATCCCCGACCCTGATTCCTTGAAGGTCCTCATGGGACCTTGAAAGTGTAAATATTGATCATAAGTATTCAGAAAATTCAGGTCTCCTTCAATAAATTCCAAATTGTAAAAGTTGTAAGAAATAACGTTTATATATTATTTATTAATAGACACACTTTTAGAGAGAGAATGATTCTCACTTTAAAGATGTGAAGATAATATTGTGATTATGCATAAAATCTTAAAGAGTCAATATTTATTTATTATTTTCACTTCTCGTAATTATTTTTAGCCGAACTATAGTGTGATTTTTTTCATTCTTAATCCCAGGAATGGATAGGTTTGAAACCCTTAATTCTATGTATTCGGTTGTACTACCTTTATGTATTCATACATGAGTTGATTGAGATGAAAGTTTATAAACTTTTTCCTTGTGATATGTGTATTTTGCTTTCATGTTTTACTATCTACTTGTAATTGATTCAATACGTTGCAATTTGTCGATCAACTGCAGTGAAGCGGATGGATCGGATGATGAATTTGATAGTGGAAACGACAGAACTTGTTCCTGTGCGATTATGTAAATTGGAGTTTCATTAAGTTGATAGGTTCATCGGGGCCACTCACTGTTAAAACAACCCATCACTCGCGATGAGGCAAAAGAGGCAAAGGTTTCAGTTCCGTGGAGATATATTCAACCAACACCTTGCCTGAGTGATGCGTTTGTTATTGCTTGCTGCGGCTTTAAATTTTGCTCCTCTGCATCAATTTGTATAATTCTTGTCATGTGTGAATTCTTTGCCTTTGATTCATCATTTTTATGCTACTTCATGTTCTTATTTTAAGGATTAACCCAAGTTTTCTTTCTATGATCTGGCGTTTTTTAGAAGAAAGAAATATACAAATGTAAGATTTTGTAAAACATCAGTGTGGCAACTTGGTAACAAAGTTATGATGAGACGGGGATTGTTAAGGTTTATTATCTGTTTAGAGGATAAAGAAAAGCGCATACTGCTGTAATTGCTTTATAGGTTGTCGAAGATTGATCGGGATTTTGCCATTAGTGTCCGTCATCATGTCTAAAAGATGAATCACTTTTCTTGCATTCGGGCTTCCTGCAGCTCCCATCTTGGATATGGCGTCATTAAGATCTAATCAATTAAATTAATTTGATTTGTTGTCATATTCATAGATTTAAATTTATACCAAAATTAAAATTAAAGTACATTTTACTGTAGCGTTTCAAAATTGTTTTAAGATAATATATTATTATGTTTTTTTATTAGATATGCAGTATTATTAATTATTAGTACATAATTTTGGAAAAAGGTAGAAATCATAAACGAATACAATATAAAGTCGATTAAAACAACTCTCAATATTTATCCAAACGGAATTTGATAATAACACATGTTGAGTCTAATTTGAAAAATAGAAGTTAATATTAGACAAGGTTTGATTGGTAAAGAAACAGGTCATTAACAGTACTACAGAAGGATGATTAAAGAAATATTGGAAAACAGTTTTCTTTAGTTCTACACAGGTTATACAGTTATCATAGTTTTGGTGGCTATTGTTTACTTAATGAAGTGCCACTTAGCTTATTTTATAATTTTTATTTATTTTCTACGAGTGCCTTTTTACAATGAGAAATTATTTCAATTAATAATATTCTCAAACTTATAATATGTTTAATTAATTAAACTTTATTTTTGATCACTTGTCATGAATTATAAACATATATAGCCAGTAATTGATGGAATGGGAAAGCAATTATTCCCAAATGTAAATAATTAACAAGAGTGATATTATGGTAACTTCACTGAAAAGCAAAACAAAGGTAATGGGTAACAATTCTAATATGATTGAGGAAACGAAATTTAAACCAATTAAATATTAAGTACAATATTTAAAGTCATAATCATACATTTTTTTTTATACCAGCAGTCATAATACATACAACCAAACCAATAATAAACTGGCGACCTATTGAAACCAGGATAACAGCACACATATTTATTACCGAATATGGTATTCCATAAATTTTAAGATTCACATAATTTTTCTATATTTATAAAATAATGAGAGTAGAAAGAGAAATTAAAAAACAAAAACAAAAATAGTGGTACTGCGTATTCTCTTAAGTCAAACACTAGCAGAAATCCAACGGTTGATGTTTAGCGACCCAAGAGGTATAAAGAGTAAACACGACATTCATGTCATTGTGCAAGTTACAGCCCTTGCGTCTCTCCACAAAATGAAGCCACCTTCCATTGGATACTTGGCCAAACCTTGTCCACACACTCACTTTTTCATTTTGATAAGACCATATGTCCAACTCTAATGCTCAAACAAAGGCCAACTGCTGAAAAAGTTAAAGGCACACAAAAAAAAATAACAAAAATAAAATCCAAGGATTGAGTATCACCAATCCAAAAAAGAAAATGTCTGTGACATCTTCATTCCCATGCATCAAAATCCCAGCTTGTTCCTCCTCTCCTTCATGCACATCTTCATCAAATTCATCCTTTAGATTTTCTTCTTCCAAACCTTATGCTGCTGTTACTATAAGGAATTCTCAGACTGAAGGGCCTCTGAGAAGACCAGTGGCTCCTCCTGTTAGAGAACCATCTAGTAGCATCCCTCAGCCCCTGAAGCCTTCACCTCCTTCTCAGCCTCCATCCCAGGCTGCCCCTGTTGTTGGAGATGATAGGAGTGGCATTACATTAGAGTTTCAGAGGCAAAAGGCTAAGGAGCTGCAGGAGTTTTTCAAAAAGAAGAAGCTTGAAGAAGCAGATCAGGGTCCTTTCTTCGGATTCATTGGCAAAAATGAGATTAGCAATGGAAGGTAATTTATTTAATTTTTTTTTTCTTTTGGGACCTTTCAAAGTTGAGTTTTTCTTATGTTGGTTTATGCTAATTGCAGTTTTTTTAATGTCGGTAGAGCTAGTTAATTGTGAGCTACCATATATTTGGTTGAATGTTGGGGGTGATGTGGTGTTGATCAAAATGTTGGCTGAACGTTCTAGCAAATTTCGAGGGATAGTACTTCTAAATTGGTTTCAATTATATTCTCCCCCTTTTTTTTTGACAGGGCTATATATGAAAACTCATTATTCAAAAGCATAGCATCTTTCACTGTGATGGTAATCTTAGATCTGTAGTTATGATGAAGTAGGAAAATCAAGATGATAATAAGTTTATCTGTTGTTTGTGAACAATTTGTAACTCTAGGTCCCCTTTTTTGTCTTTTCTTTCATTAATTGGAATGCCAAACATTTTAATGTGTGTTCGGTTCAATTTATTTTGAAAAAATAATTGCTTATTTTTGTCAACTTTGGTGGAGGATTGAACCTCCAACATCAACGGCACACCCAAATGGTAACAAAACTTGTCCAAAGTCTGCTCATTTTAGGAAGTGTTTCAGGAACAATTATTCTTGTGTCAGACAACCCAATACATCTTTTTTTGGCAACATTCACTCTTATGATGATTAGTGTTAAGCACAGGGAAACCGTGTACTAAGTTGTGTGTAAAACTTGCGAATACTGAACTGAGTATAGTCCTCGGGGATTATGTCCAAATAACACTTTCCAAGTTGAACAACCATCTACACTTATGTTTGGGATGAAGGCTTTTTGGAATTTCTTTTAGGAGTTTAAACAACCAGTAAGAAGGCAAAAACAAAGATAAAAATACTAGGGGACTGATTTCTCTTGATTATGAAACCAGACACTCCCTAGATAAAGCATCCTTTGATTTGCCACTTCCAATTTCCTTGTTGCAGATCAAATTCCCTAAATTAGTTATAACCCTGGTTTCTTTGATGCAGAAACTTCACCCAAAGTCTACTAACAGGTCGAGTTTTGTAGGTCAAATTAAGGATGTAAGGTCATGAAGTTTTATGGATTTCAAGCAAAGACCACACAAACTTAACTATCTATATAGTTAACTTCATTCATAGTCATGCTCATATCTCACTGTTCCTAGCATAAACATGAGCCGAAACAACAATTCAATGGTGATCAAGCATAAAAAAAATTACGCATAGCAATTACAACTCAGACAAAAGAAATTCATAGAATTACTCAATTAAATTAAATTAATTTAAAATATCATCAAAGCCAAATTAAACCATTACCTTATGTTTGAGATTCTACTTGTTGGGCATTACCAGGCCAAATTTGCTCTTATGCTAACAAAGGATATGAATACAAGACTTCTAAAAAGAAGTTAATATCAATTGTCTTTTCTAATTTTTAGTTATTTCTCTTTGTACATGTTCTAGTCTTTATTGGCTTTTTGTTTTACATTTTGTCTATTTAGCTAGACCTAGAATGAGTGTATTACTTGTATATATTCAGATCCTCTGCTTTGATTTAAGTAAGGAAAAATAAACCGAAGAAATATTCTTTCTTATATCCTTTGTCTTCCTTTTTTCTCTTTTGTTCACAGTTCTTTTTTATAATATATGTGAATTCAAAGTAAACACATAGGAACTTAGGTATTGTGATGGATGTTTAAATCTCAATTAGGTAGTATGAAATGCTCTATAAAGCATTTAAATGTTTCCCTCGTTTTAGTAATTAGCTTTTGAGGATGGATTCCCTAAGGGCTTGGACACCAATGAATTGGTGTCAAAGTTGGTTGTTTCTACCAACGAAGTAGAGTTCTTACTCTCTTTGACAATGATGTAACTTTATATAGGTGTGGACTTTTACTGTGTAAGTTTACTTATCAGCTAGTGAAATAGACTGCTATTCATTCTATATGAAAGGACATATAGATTTGCACAATTAGTTTCTCCTTCAGTGCTAATCCAGCCATTAATTACCTGATACTCGAAGCTTAAGCTCCTCTTTAAAGACCATGTTTTCAGTAACATGACTGCGTATGTATTCATTTTGAGATAATATATCAGATACTGTATGAATATGTACATGCTTATGCTTGTTCTGCTTTGCCTTCTCATTTTGATTTTCATTTGGGAATTTTATTTCAACAGATGGGCAATGTTTGGTTTTGCTGTTGGATTGCTAACAGAGTATGCAACAGGCTCAGACTTTGTTGATCAAATAAAGATCCTTCTCTCCAATTTTGGGATAGTAGATTTGGAGTGAATACCACAAGATTATATACTGTTAATAGTTTCTTGTACCTTATCCTAGCACAAACAATGTTCATCAATTTGTTTCATCTTCATATATAGCAAGCAATCTTGCTCTTTGTCTCACATTTATGAAACAACAATAATATCACGATTTTCCTTTTACTTTGTGCTTAAAGTCTTGCTATAAATATGGTAAATTAAGTACCAATATGCTATGACAAGATTGACTAATAAGCAAGCATGTATCTTAAATTTATGATCAATCCATGTATATTGTGGAATATTTCTTAGAAGTTAGTTAATTAAATAAATCTTACTTAAAAAATTATTGTTTACTGAAATGAAGTTTTGATAATTCATTTTTCATATTTTGACAAATAATTAAATAATCATTAATTTGTATAACCAATATTAATTATCAACATATCCTTTGTATATTCTTTAACTCAGATTCAATAATAATTATGAACGATGGTAATAATAATTTATTACATACCTTGAGAGGTAATCTTTTCAATCATAATTTAAACCATAGACGGTTTTCAATGGCACAAACTATTTCATATAGAAACGGATGGAAAATCATCCACCTGTCATTCATATAATAAAGAGATTGAATATTTAGAGCTTTATTCAATATGACTTATTAGCATATGAGAAGATCTCCATACCATTAAAAACAACTAGAGCATTGACTTTAGTAGGATTAACTCATTCACTTTATTTATATATGTAATATAAATAAATATAAATAAAACAGTTCGCTATATATAAATCTGGAATTGAGATGTGTTTTGGATATGATAATCCGTAACACAATAATGTCTTATGAATATTAAAATTTGAAAGTTTTTTTTTATTCTAGATGTAAAAATTCAAAAAAAGATGATAAATGTAATTTGGAATTTAAAAATAAATGATGGGTGCCGATGAAAATGGATGAAAATTGATGAAAATTAATCTAGTAGGGAGAATTAGCCTTAAGTCATTACTATTTTGGGTCAAACTTTATTTGATTAATTGTATAGTATGGAAGCTAATTCTTCCTAGACCTCCATTGCTCCTTCCTGCACCTCCATTAGCTAATCCAAAATTACATTTGTACCCTTTATTAAAATTTTAAAACCCATATTTATCTATTCCCATCACACTGCAACCTTTCACTTCTTATTTCTTTCCAGCAGCGCACCTCCATTTCTCTACACAGCTGCGACACCTCCGTGGTCTAAGAGTACTAGGGAGGTTTGCAAGTTCTGAAAGAAGCATTATAGTGAAGGTTCTTTTTTTCTTTTTGTTCTGAATGTTGCAACCACCATTTTTAAATTTAAAAAAAAAAAATCGCTTTGTTTGAGTGCCGAAATGTAAAATTTGGTGTACATTTTCTATTAATATATTGATTCGTAAATTTTGTTATGTATAACCAGATTCAAATATACATACCGAAATGTACAAATCGATGTACATTTTTTTTCTATATTTGCAATTGTATATTGGAATGTACAAACCGATTTGTATTTTATAGAGTGTATATTGCAATATACAATCCGGTTTGGATGTATTTTAAATTAAAAATTTAATGCTATTTTGTTTTTTGTTTTATGGAATGTTGTTTGAAATGACATTTTGCACAAATGGCTAGGACTAGAGGTGGTGGATCATAGGTTGATGGGATTGATGGTAGGTTGAAATCTATTACATTTGTGCGGTGAAGAAATCGTGGTTAAGGGGTTGATGACATTGCACCTCTTTACAATATTTTTTTCTACTTCTTCACAATCATTACTCTACATTTCATATTTCCTTGCCATAATTAAACAACACCTGAAATAAAAAAATGCATTAAACATAATAAAAAAATCACAAATATTTTGTATATCGGATTAACCAGGCCGTTGCACCTATTTTTTGAATTTGAATACCAGAATGAACAATCTAGTAGTTGAAATAAAAAATGAGATGTATATCGAAATGTGCAATTTGGTTTCCATTCATCATTTACAAACCAGTTTTCACATTCCGATATACATCCCCAAATCTGATTTCAACTACTAGATTGTTTATTCCGGAATTCAAATTCAAAAAATGAGGTGCACGGACTGCCCAATCCGCTATACATATTCAAAACGAAAAAAAAAAAAACTAAAAACAGAAACAGTGGCACCAAAACTCACCGCAGCTAACCTGAACCACCTCTAGCCACCACTTACAACCACAACAACCCCGCAAAAATCACACCACGGTTAACCAAAGAACTCAAAATGAAGAACAAGTGAGCGACATAGCCAAAACCCTAAAATATATTGTCAAGAGTATATTTGGAATTTCAAAATTATATGGAGCAGTAGGGAAAATTTGCCTAGTATAGATTAGGATTTCATAAGTCATGTATTGGAGCAAGTAGTATAGAATAATTGGGCCATGAGTTTGGACAAAGTAGTAGGATTTTGGGTTTGCATTTGGACTATGTTAGATTAAGGTTTAGTAAACCTAGTTAGAGTTCCAATTAGATTTCTAATGACCTAAGAGAAACCCTAAACTAGTCACAAAGGAATGTGTGTTCTAACTTCAGTTCCAAACTATCCAAGTTTCATTAATGTAAAAGGCATGACTAGACTTAGACTCCAAGTTTCAACTTGAATCTTTCCTCACACTCTTCCTCGTTAAACGTCCAAGTGTCCTATAAATAGGAGTAATTTTCTCTTGTACATTTTAACTTAAAATTAATAATAGTCATTCTTGTAAACTTACGCAGTGTTTGCTTTCGCAGTTCCACTATTCATGCAGATCTAAACGAGGGTGACACTCGCGTTTGTTTTTCATTCATTGTTGTTGATTTGCGAGCGCAAAATGACGAGCATATGTTTTTTTTTTCTTCCTCGTTCAAGTGCAGAGAAAGCATGGGAAAGACAACGTGGCACATATGCATTTTCCATAATGCCCTTTGCGTTTTTTTGACAAAATTCGATGTTGCATGGTCTTTGAAATAGTGGAACATCGATTGTCCATGTTATTTTTCAATGAATATCAATATTGGGTGCCATAATTGATGTTGGTCTTTTTTCCACTTACATAATTAATGTTGTGGTGCTTTGTCCATGTAGAACATCGATTATCCATGACTCCTTTTCATTGAACATCGATTCTACATACCCATAATCGTATTGGGTTGATTTTTCAGATTTTTTAAAATACTTCTTTAAATAATATAGATTTGTATTTTTTGTGATTTTGAATAATTTATGAATTTTATTTATTTCAGATTTTTATTTATATAGGACATTAAATAATTTAAATTTGTATTTCTTTTAAAAAATAATTTAGGAATTTTATTTATTTTAAATTTTTATTCAAATAAAACATTAAATAATTTAGGATTTTAAATATTTTAGGAATTTTATATATTTTAGATTTTTATTTAAATAGGACATTAATCAATTTAAGATTTGTATTTATTTTGAATTTTGACCAATTTAAAAAATTTATTTATTGATGATTTTTATTTAAGTAGAATATTGAACAATTTAAAATTTATATTTATTTAAAAAATTTAATAATTTAAAAATTTTATTTATTTCAATTTTTTATTCATATAGGACATTAAATAATTTAAGATTTGTATTTATTTAAAGTTTTCAATAATTTAGAAATTTTATTTTTTCATATTTTTATTCAAATACAATATTAAATAATTTAGAATTTATATTTATATTTATTTAAAATTAAATAATTTAGAAATTTTATATACATTCCATTTTTATTTAAACAGGAAATTACATAATTTAAATTTTGTATTTATTTAAACTTTTAACAATTTAACAATTTAATTTATTTTAAACTTTTATTAAAATAGAACACTAAATAATCATTCAAATATGTCAATCCAATAATTCTATATCATTTATATTTTTTTATTGAAGTTAATACTAGAAATAATTATTAATTAAAAATAATTAAAATTCACAAACAAATTAATTAAATTATTAAAAAATAATTTTAAAATTAAATATAAATTTATAAACTTATATTTTAATAAAAAAAAAATTTCAATCATATTTTTCAAATTTTCATAAACATTTTTTATATTTTTTATTTTATTTATCTTAATTCAAACAACTTTATTCTCATAAATTATTTCAAATAACTCTGTAATTCAAATAAAATATAGAGTTGCCAATAATACCTATCACATACTCGTAGTCACAGTGCAGGAAGAACAACAGATTTTATGGAGAACTGCATTGTTGATTCCCCTGTCTCTTCATATTTCGAATCTCGTAACATCCAAAGAGTGAACTACACCTTGTATTGTCATACTTCATTGCTTGTCAGCACTTTTAGTATAAATAGGAACACTCTATCTTCCACATTTTTTTTCATATAAACTATTACTACTTTAATTCTGCACCTATTCTATTTTTCGAGATCTATAATGTTTGGTCACATCAAATGCCTGTGACTTTCATCTATAATATAATTCTCATACCTTCTCCAAGGGCTCAAAATGACATCATAAAAAAATCTTGTTACAATTATTTTTTATAAAAAAAATATACATTGATATAGATATTAAATTCCTGACTCATGTGGAATGTCATCTCAAGGAAGAGCCTAGATGGATTAATTATAATGACCCAAAAGTATATTTATTTCCTAAAATTTATTTTATATATTATAAATTTTTTAAGAAAATATCGATTTTTATAAATAGTATGTATTTTAATGTAAAAAAATGCATTATTTGTTTTAATTATTTGTTGACTACAATCAATTACATTCAGTAACCCTAAGCAAAAATTGATTTCTAAAGTTAATATATGGCAGAATAAGCTTTTTCTTTAAATTTTTCTTTATATCAATTAAAATATATTTTTTACTAAAATGGTTTTTCTTAATATCAGTTATTTATTACTTTTATTAAAGGAGAGGCAATTTTCCTTTTATTTCTTTTAATTTTAGTAAGAAAGTATTTTTTGGTAGGTTTTATAGAAATAAATTTTTTCTTTTTTTATTCTAATAGTCTAAAACTAAATAGTAAAAAAAGTGAGAAATGCAGTGAGTTGAAATTTGAGTAGTAGAAGAAAATTACATTGAAGAAAGATGAGATGGTGTGTTAGCATGGATATACGAATCTTGGTGGGTGTCCGTACTCTGCAAAGGTTGCCGGCTGTGGGACCGAAGAAAAGAATAAAAGATCTAACATCTCTGCCATACACAGACACGTGCGCCCAACACTCACTCACGCCATTGCCTACTGTCACACTCCATATGTCTCTCCATCTTCAAAGTTTCACCCTTTCCTTTCCACTTTCAAAACTCTCTCTCTCCCCTATTCTAAGAACTGCGCAGTCATTTTCTCTCTCTGCGGAAAACCCAAAGAAGAAAACACCCCATTGTTTTTTCCTGTGAGTCAAGAGTGATTTCCCACAGCAACATTCCAAATGTGCCGTCCGTGGTCGGCTTCCACCATTATTCTTTCTCTCTCTCTATATCTCTCATTTTCTTTTCTTCCGACCTGCATTCATAGAAGCTGAGGAACACCTGGTATGGGCTGTGTTCAGGCCAAGCCATTGGATTCGGAAGGTCCAGACTACAGGAGCCTGGAGAGGTTGAAGTTGGATAATGGGTATGTCGCAAGTTCTGACTTTGTTGCTCATAGGAGATCCACTGGTCAAAGACATGACCCCAATAAGGACCATCACAGGCTGCATCAGCCTCAGAGAGAACAACCCATAAAGGATAAACTTAAGTCTGGTGTTGCCAATGATGGCGCTGGGCATCATAAGGGCAGGGTGGTTGGAAGAGAGGGGAAGCGAGTCACGCGTCGTGATGATAAGAAATTGGCAAACAAGTGTTGCTTTGAGGATGAGATGGTAGATGGGTGGCCAAGGTGGTTGGTTGATAATGTTCCTGCACAAGTGTTGGCTGGCTTGGTTCCTAGGAGTGCTGAATCCTACAAAATGATTGATAAGGTCTTTCTTTCTTGGCTCTGTACGAGTTTTGTTTATGATATGGATTAGGCAAGGATAAGAATTATATAAACGGTTGTGGATAATTCTAAGTACAAATATGCTTTTACAGAATTTTTCTTGCAAAATTATTTGGTTATTCTGTGCATAGTGAAGACGGTTAGCTGTAGGCTCTAGCTCATCAATACTCCACATTGGGTTTGAAAAATGATCAGACATTTTTTAACATGTGGAGTCAGTGTTCTGCAATTTATAATTATCTCTGCTTGAATCTAATTAGAGTTTCAGGTATCTCCACTTGCACTGAGAATAGGTGATTTGAATTTGGTGATTCATGCAAGCAGACAGTTCAATTTTTTGTGCAATGCATGATCGATTTGAAAGCTTTATTAATCATAATCATACGTACTTAGTTTAATCGAGGTTCGACCAGTTATATAATGAAAACTTCAAGCAATTGAATCATGATATTGATTTCTATCTAGATTACAGAAGTTTTTATCCACAATGGTATTCAACTACTTCTTAAGTTTTATTGTTTTCAAACTATTGACAATCTACTATGCGAGTTTTGTTCATTTATGACAATCAAAACTGAAGTGCTGTCCTAACTGATAATGGCAGGATGGAGCAAACTAGTTGACTTATGTTATTTACGTTTTGCAGGTAGGACAAGGAACCTACAGCAATGTTTATAAAGCTCTGGATAGAGACACAGGAGAAATTGTGGCCATGAAGAAGGTTCGCTTCAATACATCAGAACCTGAAAGCATAAAGTTTATGGCAAGAGAAATTACGATATTACAGAGACTGGATCATCCCAATGTAGTTAAACTTAAAGGATTAGCCACTTCAAGAATGCAGTACAGTATATATCTAGTTTTTGACTTCATGCAAACAGATTTGGCACGAGTTATTGCTCGTCCTGAAGAGAGACTATCAGAACCACAGGTTAATAGATTCTCTTTGATGCTTTGGTCGTTTTGACATTTGGACCCTTTTATTCTCCTTAATGATCTTAAAAAGTTAATGTAGGTCAAGTGCTATATGCATCAATTACTTTCAGGTCTGCAGCATTGCCATGACAGGGGAATTCTTCATCGAGATATAAAGGGGTCAAACCTTTTGATTGATAAAACTGGGATGCTTAAGATTGCAGATTTTGGACTTGCCAATTTTTATGGTCCAGATTATCATCAGCCTCTCACTAGCCGGGTTGTGACACTATGGTACAGAGCTCCTGAATTGTTGTTAGGAGACACAAACTATGGAGTTGGTGTTGATCTGTGGAGTGCTGGATGTCTCCTGGCAGAAATGTTCAAAGGATTCCCAATCATGCCTGGCAGAACTGAGGTGATGAAGATAATGGCTTCCTTTTATCTTCAAGCATCTTTGGCTATTTCTGAAATTCCTTTCTTTTTATACTGTCTTTAATTTTTGTTCTGTATAATTTTGTGTTATGTTGTCTGCATTTCTTACTGACTTCAATTTTCTAGATCTGCTAATCATGAACTTTCCCTGCTTCAGGTTGAGCAAATTCATAAAATTTTCAGGCTATGTGGCACACCATCAGAGGAGTATTGGAGAAAATTGAAACTTTCTATAACTTTTAGACCTCCAAAGTCTTATAGACCCAGCCTTGTAGAAACTTTCGGGGATCTCCCTCCATCTTCTTTAGGTCTTTTATGCACTTTGCTTGCTTTGGATCCCGCATTCCGTGGAACTGCATCTAAAGCTCTTAAAAATCAGGTTAGCAAAGAGTAAAGACAATAATTGCTATTCCTAAGTTATTCTGACTCCGAACCATTAAATTACGCAATGCACAATACATTTCTTGGCTATGAATTTTCAATTTCGCATGCCAATTTGCAATTCCAGTTGCCAATTAATAGAATATATATGTTTAATGCGCATTTGTGTGTTAATGGTTTAATAACTTCGTGCATTTTTTATTTGACTAATCATCTTCAATGAAAATTACATTATATAGATTTAATGTTCTCGTGATGATTCAGTAGTGACTCATTATCTTGTAGAACTAGTAGATATAGAAAAACACACACAAAATGCAATAATATTAAGTTCATCATGCAATTCCAGCAGTTAGGAAATAATTAAATGACTTAATTGCTCACAATTTCCAACGTACGAGTGTCTTTTGTGTGCAGTTTTTCTTTACAAGCCCATTGGCATGTGACCTCTCTGGTATGCCTGTAATCTTCAGAGAGGATGATGAGCGTGTTCAAGCCAACGAACAGATCAAGTAAGTACTTTTTAGCTATAAAGGTTTTGAAGGGCTTCAGTCATTTTATTACACATTCATACATATCCTTCTTCTGTTACATGTCTACATGTATGTGTGACAGTGATTAATGGTATATCTCTTATTTTCATAGTAAGAGTAAGCCACATGGGTAGTTCTGTTTTCAGAATTTTGCAAATTGTTTCATTTAAGCAGTATAAAATGCAGCTAGTTACCCGAATGACCATCTTGTGACGAACTATTGGATGCCATTATTTTTATCCTGTATCATGAGAGGCATTTGCCAATCTCTGTTGCCATCATTAATGTAATTTTATTTTGAACTTCCTAGTAGTTGAGTGCAAAACAATGCCAAATGCTTTTAAATCTATATAAAATCCTTTTTGATTTTTGAGGAACAAGAGAAGCGAGATTGTAGGCAACAATTCTGATGAGAGCAACTTCATATACGCAACCCTTGTCCCAAAATGGACAACTAGATTAACAGTTCATACATAAGTTGTACATATTGGTATTTGTAATTGGGTTTGGTGATCTGACATATGTTTATGCTATGGAATTTTTGTTCAACATGTGTCATTGAACTATTAATCCAGATACATTTGCTCAAATGTGGCGATTATATAAAGAATTATTGTCTTGAAGATTAAAATTCATAATTTCAATCCTGGCATCAGATATCTTAGTGTTTTGTTGATACTTACAGGTACATGAACTCTAAAATCAGGCGTTCTCGGACATATCTGGAGCGTCGTAAGAATTCAGTATCTAAGAGGCCAATAGAGCATACTGTATCTTCTAAAGAGGTATTAAACCTTGTGCTTTAGGACTTCATACGAGTGACTAATGAAAAATTGAGATTTCCCACTCTCATGCTTGATGGAGTTAGATTCAAATTTTTCTTCTGTTTGGTTTCCTAGTAGCTGTCGTTGTGTTGACTTGTTTCTCATTGTGCCAGACAAAGTGTTTGCTTGGAACACTTTTTGTGGTTGATATATCTCTCTGGTCCACGCTTGTTATAGCTGGAATATTGCTCATAGTAGACCATATGTTAAAATAAAGCTGACACTATCTCTGCAGGGACACAGCACCAAAAGGAAAAAGATAAATGCATCAATAATTTAAACCTACAGATGTTGTACTGTAGTGTATGTCTTCATATTTATAGCTTGATCTTTAGCCATACTTTTCTTGTTATCATTTTGGTTATGTAATGCTACTATTGCAACTTATTTGATGTATGTTTCATTGATGTATTGGTTTCACATATTGTTTCAGGAATTGGTAAGGAATGCTAAACCTGAAACTTTTGCTCCAACTGAAGACATGGATAGCACAAGCAGTACCTCATCTAGTGTAAATCCTGGAGGGGCTAAGGACCAATCACCTTTTTTTCTATCTCCATTTGGGGAATTAGATCGAAAGCTATCTCCAAAACCTCACCACCATGTTAATGTTGGTGAAGAAAACATCAAGAACCTTCCTCCATTGCCCAAGTCAAAACCAAATGCTACCAAGAATGATGTCAGTAGATACAGACCAGACCAGTTTTTTAGGTCAGCTTCCACCAGAGAATTTAGATACTTAAAAAGGGAGGAACGTTTACTATTGGAATTTGATGATTAAACTATGGGAGAATATGTGAACCCAAAATGGTTATTTTTATTTTAGAATTTGGTGCATTCTGAAAAACTTTACACATTCTTTTTCCTATTGCTGTGGCATGATTTGTCTTCTCCTGACATTTTGATTCTTCAGTTCAATAAGCATCAGCCCAAGTTGCATGCTTGTCCAAATCTCTTTGATTAGATTGTAAATGAACTTTACTATTGTACTATACATTTCATAGGCACAACTTTATGCACATGGTTCAAATCCCCTTGAGCATGGAATAACTGATACCATATGATACTGTATATTTATTTATATGCTGCACACACATCTCAAAATTACTCTAAAATTTAATGGCACATCAATTTTCTGTACTGTACCGTTAGCCCGTTAATTTTGGAAATTTATTTTTTACAGGCGTGTGTAAAGGAAAAAAAAGAGTTGAAAGTCAAAATAGGCATAATTTTATCAAGAGTAAAATGTAATGTGAATTATTTGATATTTAAATAAAAAGTTATTACGGAAAAGTTAAATAATTTTGCTACACACATTCTAGTGCCTATATTCATGTGGGACTAACTACACAATAAAATGCTTGCAAGCATGAACGATTATGACTGCAAGTGATGTGTACCTAGCATTATTGTCGTAGTAAATAAATAGTTCGTTTTATTATTGGGGGAAGAAGCTTGCACTGAAGTGTTCAATCTTTTGGTCCTGCTTTTTTACACAATTTGTAAAGGAAGAAACTTTCACGCAGTTAATCACAAAATTGTCAGCTTCCAGAAGGAAGTAAGTAATGAATGTAGAGCTAGAGACATGCAATTGGGTTTGGAACTTGCAATTGATTGTTTTGCACTGTTGTATCAATAATTAAAGCAAGTATTTGCTTATTCATATCATTATCGAGCCTAACAAATTTTAGTTGTCCACATCAAACATGACGATCTGTGCGTTGGGGTGTCACATTACATGATAGCCTTGTCTAAATCTCTATTATCCTTCCTACTTGTTTGTTTCAATCCTTTGTCGTTTTCTGTTTCATGATCAATTGAAAGAGTCCAGTCATTGAATTTGGATTTCTGGATTTTAAAGTTGGATACTGAGTTTGGAGGGTTAAAGTTGTTAATAGAAATAACTGTTACAGATTGGGACTCGTACATACAAATTTGGTCAGAAACTATGCATCTCTTTTTTAATTACAGGGTTTCTTAGAACCATGTGTGGTGTTGAACATTGCGGCTCCTACGACCAAATCCAACAACAAATATGAAGATTGTAACAAGGGCAGGCTAAACAAAAGATTCTTAAGAAAATTAAATTAGGCAGGTTTAGGCTAGAGCTGTCTTCATCTTGAAAAAAGTCATGAACAGATATTGAAGCCACTTAGAGTACTGTGTTTAGATTGCAGATATTGAAACATGGTATGTACCATCACCAAACTTATGACCAGGAAGTAATAAATATGTATATGTCTTGCAAAAGTGAAGGATAAAGGTAAGTTGACTCTTATACCTTGAAGCAGGGAATGTTTTAAGTTACTTCATAATCTGTACTGGATAGGCCTCAAATATGTAGTTTCTAGAATAAAAGATAAAGCAAAAGGTTTATTGTTAAAATTGTAAAGTAGGAAACCGTATTAAGATTTTTACTATTTCAGATCATTGGATAAGAAGTTCAGAGCACAGATCACATATCCAAAAGAGAAGAACTAAAGAAAGAAAAGAGTTTATTACTAATCACAATTTTTAGAAATATTTCGAATCCTTGCTTGTTTGATACAAAGCACGGTAGTTTGCTCTCCCTCATACCAAAAGACCAGCCAAGAAACCCTTGATTGCATCAAATATACGTTCCAAGCCAGCCAGTGCTCTCTCATTTTTTATGCATAACATCTTACCTCATAAATACACCACTGCAATATTTCCTTCATAAAGGCCTTACCTTCAAAGTTGATATTACTGAACACAAGCAACTCCTACGGTTGGTCATAGTTCACACACCATAGCGAATGTCACTGAACTTGTTCTTGATCCACTTGAAGCTGTTTCTGACACTTGTTTTAAGCTTTCCTTCGGCTGTCAACACATTATAGGCCTTGATTCTCTTCTTCCTCTTGAGCTCTGGATCATCTGATGTAATAAACCCAGTTCCCTTCTGGGTCGGCCCATTAAAATTATATGAACTGGACCGATCTCTGAAACCAAATTCAGTGTAAGAACAGGAGTATTCAGGAAAAGACTTGCTTTTCTCCATGATCTAATCCACCAAATTTCAGAAATAAACCTTCTCTTTGATCTCTCAATGCATGAAACAGGAAATATTTGTATTACATAGGTAAAAATGGACAACCTGGTAGAGGGTTTTTAGAGGGAAGAGCTACATCATGATCCTGTGTGGTGGCACCCCATGTGTGGTGTTGGATAGTGCCCTTTTGAGCTTTGAGAATCATTAGGGTCATTGGTAGTGTGGGAAGTGGGGCACACTTGTAGAAATAGGAGATGCCACCATCTACACTAGTGATGACACAATATGAATTCTCATGGCCACCCTTTATAGTGGGGGGTCCCAAGTTGTTGTTTTATTTAGTTTTTGATACTGAGATAAGGCACTAGACTATGCTTTGAACAAATGCTGATTTGCCATTTGCAAGCTATTATACATTCACATTTATATTGTTTGGTCGTGCCAAACTTCTAGTGTCCTAACCATTTCTTAATGAAAATAAAATGGGACTCATCTCTCTCTTTACGTCAAAATCAGTGGCTTAGTGCTCTGTGGTCCCTGGACTTTCATTCATGCAGATCAAACATTGAAAAGATTATCTTCATCCGTTTGCTTTGGGTGAGAAATTATGTAATGCGATTACGATCTGCTATATATGTTGACAAGTTTAGTATCATTATTTTTTGCACAAATGGGACAAAACCATATGTGCTCCACATATTCTGATAAAAAATTTTATGAAGTGAATTTCATAAAGCCTTTCCATTAGGAATTATTCACTGAATTTTATCCAACCTATTAATTTTTTCAACACAAATAATTGAGGAAGTCGCAAGGCTGTGCTTCTGTCACATATGAAGTTGCATGCTCAAACCTTTACTTTCATTAATGAAATTCAATTTAATAATACGTTATAAAAATTCAAAGAGAAATCAGAATCTCTGTATGATTTTATCAGAAAACTAAAAACTGAAGACTCTGATACACGGTAGACCCACATGTATTATGGTATGGCTACAAAATCAACTGGCCTATGAAAGCTTTGGTTCTCCGTGTTCCTATAGGCTCCAAAATATATTTATAGCTTCTAAATGAATCACTTGGTCGATCTGGTCTATTCAGAAATCAGTATCTTCGTGAATCTTCTCAATTTCAAGAACAAAAGATTGCCAAAATGAAATGGTAATGCCTATAAAGAAATAAAATAAGTTAAATATAGTCTGAATTCTTCGAGAATTGGCATCTTATCAATTTGCTGTCTTGAATCCAAAAGTAGAAAACTAGCAAGCCTCTACCAAAAGAAATGCCCAAAAGGGACCTTTCTTATTTCGGAATACCACAATGGCTCAATTGATGGATCATTTCAGCAACCAACCTATGCATGAAGGTTTATGCTCCCCTCCTGTTCCTTTTTTACTTTTCAGCCTCTGCTAATGAATATTCCAATGTTCTGATCTTACATTTAAGGGAATAAAATCCAATATTTTACATAGAAAACCATTGATCTTTATTTAAAAAACTTAGGTATTTATTCTCATTTAATGTTAAAGGACGTGTAGGTGTATTACTCTAAACCTTAGACTAATTTTGTAACTGTTGAAACTATACATGTACTTGCATGGAACCAAGTGAAGACAATAAGAACACTTTCATGCTGAAAGCAAATTAACATGCAACTCATAATTAACCTGGTTTTGCACTGACTAAAGGTGGGTGAGTGCCTCCTCTCATCAACCTAAAGTTTATTACAGCAAGCAAAGCCAGCATCATGATGCTGATACCAGAAGCATCCCTCCCTTGGCATTATGCAGTACTTGTGATTTTTTACCATTAATCCTTCAATATTTAATGACTCATAACAATGATTGAACCACATTCCATTGCTCAATTACCTATTCTGATCCAATAATGATATGCGATTATTTCATTTTGTTTAGGATAAATTCAAGTAGAGACTTTCCCCTTTTAGTCCTAGGCATGCAGATAAAAGACTTCACATGACAAAACTGTTCTTCATATGGAGTGAATATGTTGCAAACTGCAATCATGTTTTGCCAAGTGGCTTATCTCTTTCTCTCTTTTTTTTCTCTTTACACTGTTATGATCATTACAAGGGGAAAACTATACATCAAATTAACAGTATGTGATCATACAGAATATGCTTGTGAACATTGCAAAGTAATTTGTACAAACATCTTGCCGTGAATGTTGATCTTTCTCGAAAAACGTTCTAAGAAGAGTACAATATAATATTAGTTGTTAAAAATTGTAATTATCGATCATTTTAATCTTTAAAATTACGAAGAAAGAAACATACATAAGTTTGTAGAGTAAAAATAATGAAAAATAAAATTAAGGATGTCACCTTCTTAGTCCCCCAATCTCCCTACATTATTATTAAGTACCCACCTTCTTGTCTCTTTCCCTCTCTTCTATTTCACTTTCCTTTATTTATTTCCATTTAACCTAATTGCTACTTTCCTATTTTCATGCTAATTCTTTCCCAATCTGAACATGGAGCCAACTCGCATTAATCACCTTAGTCTTTGTTTGGATTGAGATGGAATAAAAGGATTAAAGAAAAGTAAGTAAAGATGAATGTAAATAATTTGACTAATACAATATAATAATTTGCTGTATATTAATATATATAAAAAGCAATTTGTAAAATAATTTGTATATTAATATATTATTTAATTACTCATTTTTTCTATACTTGTATGATTGTTTTATTTTAGTTGTTATATTTTAAAACTATTTATGTTAATTTATATAGATAGATAGATTGATGATTTGCACATAAAGTGTTCGTCAATTTTTCCTCACAAAGACTGTAAGAAAATGGAATGTGGCTTATATTTTGTACATGCAAAAACCGAAAGTTCGTTTGGTTAGGTATTTTTCTCCAATATAATAATAATTAAAAAAAAAGTAAAATTAATAATAAGAAATAAAAGAAGTGGGTAGAGAAGTAATTGTGATGAGTGGTTTGGAAAGGGATAGTTGGCTCCATGAGTGTGATTCCCTTCTACCAATTATATTCAGATTGCTACTAATTAATGCCTCTCATAATCATCATTTATTTTCTTCATCCACCTTTTATTTTTCCTTAGTTTCACCCCTGTTAACAAAAACAAGATGGCTGATTCTCCCTGCACCATATCAATTCAAACCTGCACCCAACACACTCACAAGATTTGTCTATTTTACCCTTAATAATTTTAAACTTTTGCTTTCTGGATATTTATATCCGTAAGTCAAATTACAAAGTTCCGGATATACAAATCCATAACTAATATGTGACTTCCGGATTTCACTATCCGGAAGCTTATTTGGACAGCATAAATGACCTTCCGAATATTAAAATCCGTAAGCAAACATAAATGAGTTCCGGATCTCAATCCTCAACACCATTTACAATACACCATTCTGGATACAAAAATCCGGAACTCATAACTCACTTCCGGATATGACCATCCGGAAGCTTAAATGAAATATGAAAATAACCTTCCGGATTTCAAAATCCGGAATGTATAAAAATGACTTCCGGATATTGAAATCCATAAGCAAATGTGTGAAAAAGGGTAGAATTGGATTTTAAAATTTTTGTTGGGTGCGAGTCAAAATTGATTGGGTGCAGGAAGCAATTGCCAAACAAGATTCCAGAGAACCCAAATCCGCCAAATTACGGGCCAATGTTAACGAGGCCCGATATAGACATTTCTATCATTTGGGCCCGATGATCCTGCTAATGCAAAAATATATTACAAAAAAATGATGATAAGGAAGATTTGGTCTACGACAGCACACCTGTTGCATGGTGGAAGAAAAGAAGAAGAAAACGTGGAAAAATATTATTGACTAAAACATATTTCTCAAAATCTGTGAGACCTAGTCTGCATGACAGAAAACATAAACTGTATATTTCATATAAGAAAACATTTATTAGTTTTTCTTAAAGTACGGCTCTCAAAAGGCTTTTCCGACTTTTTAAAGAGTTGATTCTTTTTAATAAATCTAAAAAAATGATTTTTTTTCTTATTATATTTTTTTCACAATATGGATTCTCGAAAATGGTTTTAAAAAATTATTAACTTTTAGATTTTTGTTGAGGATTTCGATTGGATCTCTCAAAATGCGATTAAGGAACTTGAGAGGCCAATCTCTTAGAGATCGATCTTCTCAAAACCTTCTCTAAAGATTATCTTACGCACGATAGGGAATTTGAGCGATCAATCTTCTAAAAGTTGATCCCCTTAAAAGTAATGACTAGATATCACCCTACAGACGATAAGGAATTTAAGGGGTTGATCTCTTATAGGTCAATCTCATCAAAATCGATGACTAGAGGTAGTACTATAAATAAGGTCTACCGATCAAGCCTTTTAAAGTCCACTGTGTCAGAATTTAGGCTGAACAATCAAGCCTTTTGAAATCAACTGGTAGTACTAGAAATTAGGCTGAATAGACAAGCCTTTAAGGATTGCCTGAAAGTGCCAGGAATTAGGTCAATCGGTCAAGCTTTTAAAGTCAACTAGTAGTACTAGAAATTAGGTCAAACTGGTAAGCCTTTAAGGTCCGACTGATAGTACAAAAAATAAGATTGATCGATCAAGCTTTTAAAATCAACTAGTAATACTAAAAATTAGGTAAAATTGTCAAACCTTTAAAGTTCATAAGTATCAAGAATAAGATCGATCAATCAAGTCTTTTAAAGCTCCATTGACAATATCATAAATAAGACCGAAGTCTTTTCTATGCCACTTAATAGTGTTAAACCGAACTTCTTATTATGTTTCCTACTTATGTTTCTAGTCCAGTTGTATTGTATTTGGGTACAAATTTTAGTCTTTATATAGGATAAGGACAATGGTGAAATTTCGTAGTAGTTTTTTATAGATTAGTAAAGTATTTAATGTTAGATGAAAGTTTTATGTTGGATGATAACTATATAGTGTTATCCTCTATCTCGTCCCATATCTTTTCTTTGTATGTATAGGTTAGGACAATCCTTTTTAATCATTTTCAATTTATTTTTTATTGTTGATAAAAAAAAGTCGTAACCTCGAGAAGAAGGTGTCATAAAAATAACAAAAGGTCCTCGACATGTTGGTTCTTGCATACAAGTTCATCCTCTTCATAAGCTTCTAGAACTATCTCTTATTCATTTTGATTTGCTTAACGACTGAATGTTCTTTAATGTTTTTAGGATTTTGGCTTAGGTATGACCAGTAGTTTAAAAAATCAAGTTAGATTTGGTCCATAATGTTGTGTTCTTCCATTCTTCCTAGTTATTGACCTATTTACACACTTTCAAAAACCTAGAAAACCTCGAGATTCAACTAAAGCAAATAACACAAATACCCATAAAAAAAAATCCAGAAACACCTTCAGGTTCAACCCATAAAAAACTTGGAAAGTCAGAAAAAACATATAACACCTTAAGATTCTACCAAAACAGAAGTACAACACAAGCAGAACCCATAAATGCAACCAAACCCAAAACCCAAGGTGTGACCTAATCATAAACTTGCCCAGAAATTCAACCAAACATAAACTCAAGCGAACAAACTCAAACCACTAAAGGAACCCACAGAAATTTGAAGAACTAAAAAGCTTCAGTTCACTATAAGAAAATAATGAAATAAAAACTAATTTTAGAGAAAAAAATAATTAGTTGTTATAGTGACTAAATTAGAGATCATTCTAGAAACTAAAAAAAATAGTGTGTAAATTAGTTTTTATTATTGTAATAACTTAGATTCTAAATTTGATAGCAAAATCTTTGGTAGCTAATTAGATATCAATTTAGAAACCATTTAACAATAATAGAAATTAATTTAGAAACTAAAATTTTTTTTAGTCTCCAATTTAATCATTATAGTAACTAATTATTTTTTGTCTCTAAAATCGTTTCTATTTCATGATTTTCTCTTTAGCATGTGTATGCACAACAAATATTCCTTGACCGTTTTGCATTTTCCCACTTAGGCTTTGTTTGCTTCTATGGATGAACTGTTCACGGGGAAGGAGTGAGAGGATATTAGTTATTTAGATCCAGGGTTTTGCAGGGAAGAGGATGAGAGGATATACCTGTGAACCTTAAATATCCTCTCCCCTCAAAATGAAGAAGAGATGTAGAGAAAAAGCCACATCAACATGTGTTATTTCTGAATTTACCCTCATTCATCTACATGAGTTTTTAATATTAAAAAATAATTTTTTTTTTATTTATATACGATGTGATTTATTTTCTAATTTTATAGTATATATTTAATATTTTAAGAAATTATTTGAAGTTCTCTTTTTATTTAATTTGTTGTTGTGTTTATATTAATATATTTGTTAATAATTATTATGTTATGAGTTAGTAATTTATTTGATAATAGTTTTTTATGAAATTATTTTCTATTGTTAATTATGTTATATTATTTTTAGAATTTTTTTATTATTCTTATTTTTAATAATAAAAAATATTATTTTTTATTTATATAATATCTTATTTATTTTCTGATTTATTTTTTAATTTTTAATGCATATTTAATATTTAGAAATTACTTGAAATTTTATTTTTATTTAATTTATTAAATACATTTTTTTCTAATTATAATTTTTAAATTATATCTATTTCTATTTAATATATATTTATTTTCTAATTTTAATTTTTAAATCTATATGTAAAAGTTGTTTATTTTTAAATAAAAATAACTTATTTCATTATTAAAAAAATTTAATAGGTAAGGATAAATTTGTAAAGTAACATTTAACAATTTAAAAAAAATTAAAATTTTCTCAAAACCATCACATCACTCATAAACTTCTATAAATTTTCCTACATCTATTCTAATATACCTCAATCAAAATATTTTCACTTTCTTCACACTTTCTTCTCTCATCTTCACACATTTACTTCTCCACACATCTACTTCATGGAATCCTCATAGATCACCTCCCAATCCAAACGCATCTTAAAGTGGAAACACCTCAATCATATCGCTTCCAATGAATTCTCGCTTTTAGGCTCTGCTCCTTAAAGGCTTGAGCACTGCGGTGTCTACTTCCATAGCTCGGATAAACTCTTCTAAATACCCATTGATATTTGGAGAAAGTCCCCTGAAAGGAAATTATGTAGAAGATACATTGTGCGCATAATGAACAATTTAAAGAATGAAAAAAAAAATGATCAGCAAAAGAATAGGTATCTCAACCCTTTACACATTAATAGGCATGGGATAGCTTCATAGCTTCAAACCAAAACGGATAGAAACTTAAGAGGAAGTAACCAAAGTTATCAGAATTGGTATCTTAATTTCAATTATGTCCTGATTAATAAGAGCAAGTCTATTACTAACTATTTTTTTTTACCACATATATATGGAAATGAGAAGCTCTCATTCAGATTTTTCAATTTATTACAACTGAAGTACGTATAACATTAGACAACAGTTCCTTACCAAGTTAGATCATCCTTCAAAAAACCCTCAAAACAAGAAACAAGAGACAAGGGTCTACGCATTATTCATGGTCATAACACATACAACAAACACGACCCGGTTACATTTCTATGAATTCTTGGGCCACATTTTCCACGACAGAAGTCAAGAAGGCCTTGCTATTGGCATTCCTGACGGAGCAGTTGGCACGAATCTCCCCTTGATTTCCCGTCAGCACACTGAGCTGGCCCATCTTCAGCATGGCAAACACAAACTTCTCAAAGAAGAGACTCTGGTTAACGGCAAAGCTGGTGACAATGCCTTTGGTCCTCTTATCGGTGTACAGGTCTTGGTCGGAGGTGAACAGGCCCTGTCGATTCATGAGGTCAACGTAGTACTTGTTGTCGAAGGTATTGGGGGATCGAATGTCCAGCACTGTAGTGTTAACGGTGGTGTTGGTGGGGCAAGTGAGTCTGAGGTTTTTGCCAAAGGTTTTGTCCATGACAGGGTCCTGTGAAGGGTAGAGTCTGTTGGTGAAAGAGTTGCAGTGGCTGATGCCTATGGTGTGGCCACCAGAGAGGGATACCACATCGGTGGGGTCGAGGTTTTTGGTGGCAAGGGAGTTGAGGATGGTGGTGGTGTTGCTTGAGGGTGGTGGAAGGTTGTCCAATGTCGCTTGTCTAGAGGCAAACGTTAACCCATCTCTCCTTCCCAAGGGAATGTTATAGTCTGGTCCTCCTGACTGTCATTCATAATAAAGAAACAATTTGGATAAAGAAAGATAGAAAAGAAAGTGTGAAATGGAGAAAAGGTAAAAAAAAAATGTTGATGATTGTTTAAGGGTATGGTTGAATTGAGTCACTGGACATCCTTTTATGTAAAAAAAATTTCATGCATATGAATGATTCCATTATGTTTTGTATGTATTATAATGTAAAAAAGAAGAAGCAATTGCATTTGCATTACTTAAATGAATAAACCATGTATTTAAGTATTCAAGTGACACGCCTTAATTGACTGATAAAAGAGAAGCGAGAGTGAAAAATATTATATTTAAAGAATGACAAAAAAAGTTAAATAAAAAAAAGACATATTATTTTTGTTTATATATGTTTAACTATTAAAGGTATAATGGCACTTTAAATATTTTCGAATAGAAAGGAAAGGATTATAGTAAGGGACCATGATTTCTTTTCTCATCTCTTATGAATTAAATGAGGGAAATATTCTTTTATAAAGTGCGGATTCTTTCTTAATGTTGTTGTTTGTCATGTCTTTTTCTCGTATATATAAACATGTGTTTTTCTCGAATCAAACAAAAGTTGTAACATTGTTGTGAATAAAAATTAAATATCTTCGTGTTTTGATATTATTTTAATTTCATTTAACTTTAATGACAAAATTATTGATTCTCGGAAGAGCAAAAAGTGTTTTTAGTTATATATATATGTGTGTATGTATGTATGAAAAAATTCATGTCAATAATAATAGTTTTTCAACTTCGTGTATTTGTTTAGTAGCGATAAAATCACATATGACAAAGACCAAAACATATTTTTCTAATTTTATAATAATGAAATGAATATGCAAACTGGGAATAATAACGAAAATAATGTTACTGACAAGGAAAACAGCATCGCGTGCAGCGAGGGTAGTGATGTCTGAACATGAGACGACTCTTCCACAGCTCTTCTCTAAGAGAGCACGAAGCTTTTCGATGATCTTAAAAGCTTCAGCTCTCAAAGTCAAGTTTGGTGGCGCATCTTTCTCACTCGGCCCACTTGCTGATCCATCCAATAAAACTGACCCATCACATCCCTACATTTTCAATTTTTTCATCTAACCACAGTTAATAACCAACAACACTCATCAATGCATTTGTCACCATATGTTTTCTGTACATCCAAATGAACGAAGGTTTCATAACAGCTAAATGTGGATTAATTTGGCCTAATGACAAGAGACACGTTATATATAGCTGATTCACACAATCACCATTTATATGTAAACTTCATTTATCATCTTCAAAAAAATGTTTAGTGACTCTAGTGTGCAGGAGTGCCAAAAAGCTAACCAGTGTTTGTGTTTGAGTTTGTTTTTTCACCATTATTCGTTCTGTAAACTACCTATAAGCATATATAACATGAAGTTTCGGCAGCAGAAAATCGTGTGTTAACAAGCATGAGATGTTGTGCATGAGGTCCTACCTGAACAAAGCAGTCGTGGAAGTGAAGGCGAAGCAAGCCAGCAGCTTGACCAATGTCGTCCTTGAAGACCTTTTTGAGCTCAGTTCTAACGATAGATTTAAGCTTAGGGCAAGTTTTGTCATAGAAGTTGTATGATAGACCTCTGGCTGTAGGAGGCCTGGCTTGTGCCTCACACACTTTGGTAACGGAAACAGAAAGAAAGATAGAGACGAGAAGAAAGCTGAAAATAGCAGTCTTACAAGAAGCCATAGTCAAAAGTAGAATGGTAATGGCTTCAGATGTAGCAAGGCATCTCTAGTATTTAAAGATAAAGTAGTGACTCTGAACGATGGACCACTGCGTGCGAATAATATATGTTCATAATTTTTTTAGGATGTGAATAATACAAATTGGTTTTTGCAATTTATGGTTAGGGGATTCTAAGCAGCCGTGTGGTTAGTTGAAGGCTCCAGAGGAAACAGACAAATAATTAGACAATGACTGAGGCAAGTGGGTCTTTCACTTTTAATGGAACCTAGTGAAACGATAAGCATGTCACATAGTCAATGCAAGTGGGGCTGCATGCACGGAATTTTCATAGAAAAAAAATGTTCCTTTATAACTTCACCAAGAAAATTCATCTCCTATTCATATTTCAATAATAATAAAAAAATTCTTCTATTCTTAGTAGTGTTAGAATATAAGAATATTTTCATCCTTTGCTATTGTTAGTGGAACTGCATAAATCTCCTCCAATCAATCTAATTTCTTAACTAGTGTCTAAATTTATTATTTTTATTGATAATAAAAAAATATAATAAATAGAAGTATTTAATGAATACTTCATCCTTATTATAAAAAAAAAATCTATGATTAGTTAAAAAGACTCTTTTCACACATCCGACCAGACACACATATAAAAAAAACAGTTTCTACCATACAGCACTATACAACATCTAATTGATGATATAAAAAAAAGGTATTTTTGTTATTTCATACTGTACTGGTATGGACCAACGGTCAAATGCCATAACTCGGTCTCCATGATCGAGCCCAGCACGTCCGTGCGGGCTGACCGACACATTCAGTCCATTAACGCTCAAATCAAGGTCAGCAAAGCTAAACTATCATTAAGAACTAGATAATACGCCTTTAAGCACGATCCACTCCACTAATATGGCCCAATAAGGTAAGTCCATTAAAATAATATAAATAGTGCACATTACAAGAACAAAGTACATTTTTACTAAATATACTCTGCAACCTAGTACCGAGTCCCCTTTGTTGACTTAAGTGTTGGAGTATCTTCTGCAGGTACTCCCATTCGGCATTCACCTGAGATAGAGCGACCGAGACCTAAAGGAGTAGCACTAAGGTGAGAAGGAGCAAGCTGAAATTCTAGCAGATAGGTCCCATCTCCCTAGTAGGAACAACTTGCAAACTAGGTACATATTAAAGGCAAATCACTGTGTTAGGAATATATTTTCTTTAAGGTTATGATATATATTGACACCTACCACGCAGAATAAAAATTGTATGTAAGATGGGTTTTTTTTATTGTACTATGGGATCCATGTTGTTGTGGACAAATTCAAAAGGTGGGATTCAAATTAGTGATGATATTTGGGGTTCTTCCCCATTTTATTTTTAGGTTTTGGAAGAACGCGAGTTGAATTCGAATTTCCATGCGATTTGGAATGCACTTTGCAGTGTGATTTGGGGGCCTCAAAGGAAGTTTAGTGTCGTTTGGTTAGTTTGATTGCATTTTGGTTTTGATGTTGGATTTTTTAGGGTTGATGTGTGGAAATGTGATTTTTTTCTCTCTCCTTTTGTGATTGGATGTCATTGATTTCTGATTTCATAGTGTATATTTTTTCTTTTCGTTTTAGGTTTGATTTTAGGGATTATGATATTAGATTTTAAGGTTCTGTTTTTTGTTTTGATTTTAGGGTATAAGTATTTATTGGTCAAAATAACGATTAACGTTGAAGGTTTGTGAAAGTGTTCGGATGTTTATTCACTTTAAATTTTTGGTCGGGATGATTGCTTTAAAAACTTTGGGGTAAAACTAACAACTTTTTATAAGTGTATAATATATAAAACCAAAACAGGATCTTAAAATTAAGTTATTTTTATATTTATTAAAGTTGAATATGGGTATCTTTGTGCATGAGAGATTACCTTATGTGTTCTAGATATTTGATATGATGAGACTTTAATGTTCTCGAGATCTACTTATATAAATCACAATCTAAAATTTCAATTGCATTTCATTCACTATTTTACATTTTCTCGCAGTAATTATCAGGAAACTACTCCTTATTAACTTAGTTACTATTTATCTTTCATTATTACTTTATTTATTTATTGATTTTTTAAACAAGTCATTTGTGTCTCACATTTCATCATCTCATCGAGATATAAAATCTTACATTATCCCACTTGACTAATGTATACATTCATAAACCAATAAATAAACAAATTAAACAAAACATTAAGAAATTAAAATATAATTCTATAATAAGAATAAGAACTAATTGAGTTATTACATTTTGTATTTATATGTCACTCAATTATCATACTCCATTCATTCCATGTAACACTAACTATATTTCTTCCTAATAAAAATATAATTTGAAACTCATAATTCGTTCCTCAAACTCATATATTATAAAAGTTAAATATATTCTTAGACACCAAACCTTTTATGCTGATAGACAATAGTATAAATCAATCCTCTCACTAAACAAATAATCAAAAGTTAGACTTTCACTTATGTGAAACACGTGAACTAACTACATCTTTTTAATAGAATTTTGGATTTTCAAAATAAAATTGAAACAACTAATTTATAATTTCTCTGGAGGTCGAAATTCAATTTTACCTAAAAATAAAATAAATGAAAACATATATATATATAATAAAATTAATTTTTGATAATCGTTGGAGATTCCACCTCGACTAGATATTAGAGTCTTTCATACTATATAAGTGGGTGCAAACCTCACTCCATGAGTCGATTTTATGAGATTGAGTTAGACTTAAAGTTAATTTCTAATATAATATCAGTCAAATTAGAGTTTTTCATATAATATATATATATATATGTATGAACCGGTTTTATAGGTTTTATAAGGTGTTTAAAACTGGAAATAACATTAACAAGTAATAAATAAGGAAAGGTAACCAAGTGAACATAGAAATTAAGGATTAGACATTTTGCAGGTCATTAATTTATTAAGTTAAGAAACAAATATTCCTTAATCTCAGATGTGACCGCGTAAATCCATGTCTTCTTCCACCACTGAGGTCACCACCAAACCCTCCTTCTTCGTGTTGGCCACGGAGCATTTGGCGCGAATCTGTCCCTGTTTCCCCGTCAACACATCCAACTGGCTCAACTTCACCACCGCATCGGCAAAACTATCGAAGAACACTTTCTGATCGGAAGCAAAGGAGTTCACAATCCCTTTTGTCCTCGAGTCGCTAAACAGGTCCTGATCCGAGGTGAACAGGCCCTGGCTGTTTTCCAGGTTCACGTAGTACTTGTTGTCGAAAACGTTCGGGGTTCGCACGTCCAGCACCGCCGTGTTCGAAGACTGCGCAGTCGGACACGTCTTGCTCAGGTTCTTGGCCAAGAACGGGTCGATTGGTGTCCCCGTCTGGTTGATTCGGTTGAAGAATGTGGAGCAGTGGGCCCGCCCGAATGTGTGCGCTCCGGAGAGTGCCACCACGTCGGTGGCACTGAAATTTCTGGCGGCGAACGTGTCGAGGAGCTTGCCGGTTCTGAACGACGGTGGTGGAAGGTTTCTTGTGCCGTTTATGCTGAACGTTAGACCGTCCTTTCTTCCCAGTGGCACTGCAAATTTTGGACCCCCCAACTAAACCAAAGTGGAAAAACAACCATCAAGAGAATGCTAATCATTCTTATACATATAAACAATACTCATTAATTCTTTCATGAAATAGTTAAGACTCTTTCTCATATAAACCTTAGGGCATGCTCTCTTAAAAAGATGGAGCGTAATAATTAATAGAAATAATATTTTTTTGTTAAAGTGGTATGGTTCTTTGTACAAACAAAAGAAAAAGTGTTCTCCTACTCATCCTAGTAGAAAATAATCATACTCCTTCTTTTTAGGTGAAAGTGCTGTCAATCATCATTTAAAAGATGACTTCTTTGTTTTAACTTTTGTGGAATATTTTTTAAATGTCCACCTAGGAGAAAAAAAAATACATCTTTTATACAAGGTTCTGCACAGATATTTATAAAAATAAATTAAAATTAGTTTGCGAGTAAGTTATTTTAATTTTTTAAACCTTTTAAAATTCTTATTTTAAATTTATATATAAAATAATTTTAAATTTCAGAAAATGGAGTGAGTCTAGCATTCATATTTAATATATTCTTCATTATTGTAGATAAAAAAAATATGCAGCTTTTTTTTTCACATAATATGTTGTTCTCTTTTTCTTATATTGTAGATGGTCGTACCTTAATTTAAATTACACTTTCTGAAGTTGTAGGATGGCTTAGGGGACTTTTCTTTGTTTGTATTTTGAAGTATATATAGTAGTGAGTTTTGTCTTTTTAGATAAGAAAAAATAAGGCATGAAATTAATTAATTTACCAGAGAAACAGCATCGCGAGCTGCTAGAACAACCAGGTCTGCGCAAGAGACAACTCTTCCACACTGCTTATGAACAAGAGATCGAAGGTCTTCAATGGTCTGCAACGCCTCTGGCCTTATTCCTATGTTTGCTGCTTGATCCTTTTCATTTGGACTTCCATCCAACAATATTGACCCGTCGCAACCCTTTATCAACATCATCCAAAATACATTAAAACCATCTATGCATCCAATATTTCCTGTATTCTAACATTATTCAAGCATGTTTATGCTACTTATATCCTTAAATGAACTGTTAATGTCTGATTATAAGTAACACGTTAGTTAAAAATTAGGTCAGATATAATTTATGTATGAACTTGAGGTCCAAACAAGGATACTTATACAAACATCGTAAGAAAAAGCTTTGTGATAATACAATGAGATGAACATAAAGACACTGCATAAATCGTAGTTATTATATACCTGAACGAAGCAGTCATGGAAGAAGATCCTGAGTAAAGCAGGAGCTTGACCACTGTCCTGCTTGAACACTTTCTGGAGATGGCTTGTCACTATCCTTTCAAGCCTGGGACAGTTGGTCAAATAGAAATTCCATGACAGTCCATCCACAATTGGAGGCCTTTCAAGTGTTTCAGAGGAAGCAGAAAGCAAGCAAGAAATAAAGAACAAAATGCAGAAGGAAGTAGTGGTAACAATGCCACTAACACTAGCCATAATTGATTTGGTTAAGTGGTGTACTTGAAAAAAGAGCATCTATCCACACTTATTTATAGGACTTGGAGCCTTTGTGGTGCCCTTCCACATCTTCACTGAGTCTCTTTCCCACTCAATCAGAGAGTGCCACGTATGTGCCTCCCACTTTGTTTCATACATGTGATCGTCATCATTATTTTTCAGAAATATTGAATCGAAAGGTAATAAAGTATAAAAAGACACGTACCGAACAAAATAGTGAATCAATTTAAAAAAATATATGTGCAATTTGTACTCTCTCTATGTTCAATAATTTGTATACACTTTCAAAATATATAATAAAATTTTTAAATAAAAAAACATTACTTTTGTCATAAAAATATAAACAACACCTTTTTTAAAAAAAATATTATTAGTTAACCCTACACATCAATCCATTTGCTAAATAATTTATTTTAAATTATCCCCATTAAAAAATGATTTTAGTCTCTAAAAAGACTACTTAAAATTTGAATAACAAAATAAGATATTAAATTAGTTGTTAATTGAAGTATACGGGATAAGTATGAAATGAACAGGCCAGTTCACCGGCCCACAAAAAATGGGGTTGAAGCGGGTGGGTTTATCATACCAAGACAAGTTATTTTGGTTATTCAATAATTTTTTAAAATTTGTTATATATATTAAAAGTACATTAATTATATAAATATTTTTAATTTTTTAATTTTTTTTAATTAATGTTTCTAATTAGGTAAAGTAATGCTGATAAAAAATAGATAAATTAAAATATTATTATCTTTACATATTAAATTATTTCATTATAATTTATTTGTAAGTGATAATAATTTAAGTTATAATACTAATGCATAATATGATGAAAAAAATAAACTATTTTTTTAAATTTAAATAAAGAAGCATGTTCCCGTGTTTAACTTTCAATTTGGTAGGTTATAAGGATCAAAGCGAATTGAGGAATTAAAAACACTAATCCAACCTAACAAATCTTATTCATCAGGAGGCTGAATGAATAAATAGATGTCCGACATGATCATTTATGCCTTTAGAATTTAGGGTTCTCAATCATTCAATTTATCATTTAAACCACACTTAAATTAGTTTCAATACAATAATTACAGTAACGCTACAAATTATTTCATCTTATGTAATCATCGTGTTCACATTTTAATGCGTAAAATTATATATATATATATATATATATATATATATATATATATATATATATACTTAAAAAAGTATATTTAATTATATAAATATTTTTTAAGTTTTTTTATTGATTAATTAATATCTTTAATAAGATAAATTAAAATAATTATTACCTTTAAATTACTTACTTATAATTCATTTATAAGTGACAATGATATAAGTTATAATGCTAGTGTATATTTTATTTTTTAAATAAAAAAAATTAATTTTAAAATTTTATTTTAATTTAAATAAAAAAAGTAGCAAGCCACTCTGTCCTATCCTATTTTTAGTCTACCAGTTCCTGTGTTTTAGTCTATTAGTTTGACAATTTACACGGGACTATGGGTGATAACACAGAACTAGCTCATTATTTTGATTTGCTTCTTTTAGGTCTACTCTTCATAACTAGCAACTTGTATGAGTCAATGATAGGACAGAGTTGATCAGCTTCCAAGCCCACGTAATAATAAAAGAGATATTTATTTCTGCATATTCTAATTTCTTCTTGCATGTAGAAATGGAATTCCAAAAGTTAAAATAGTTTATGTTTATTTTAGAAAAAAAAAAAAAATATATATATATATATATATATATCTTCTAAATTTTCATTTATGAAATTAAATTTTATGTTAGAAAAATTAAATTTTAAAATTGATGAGGTATAGAAAAATATAAAAATTGTCTTTTCCAGTTTTTATTTTCTATATACATTACAAGTGCATTAAAATTTTTAATTTTTAATAAAATTTTAATTTTTTATACTAATTATGAACCATTTTTATATATGTCAATAGACTGAATCCACCTTACTTAAGCGGAGCAGACCAATTCGACTTGCATTTTACAAACCAATACAAGATTAATCCGTTTATATTGTTACCACCTAAAGAATGAATGAAAAAGAATTGGAGGATGAATGAATAAATAGTTGAGGTATGTGATGATATTTAGGGTTGAGCATTCTCAACCATTCAATTTATTATTTAAACCACATTTAAATTAGTTTTAATATAATAGTTACAGTAACTTTATAAATTATTTCACCTTATGTAACCGTCGTGTTCACATTTCTATATGAATTGAATGCAACCAAATGTAAATGGTAAATGTTGCATGCAAAAATTAATGGACTCCTCATTCAATTAAATTGCAAAAAATATTGTTGATGTGAACTTGGTTCATGCATAATTAAATTTGATTTTTCTCCTACACTAATTACATTTGAATTTTACACTTTCATTTCTAAATCAAATTTAATAATTACAATTATTATATTTTAAAATAATTATATTCGTTTCAATAACTAAAGTTCAACCTCATCTCCAATTATATATATATATATATATATATATATATATATATTAATAAATGTTTCTAAATATTTATTTGCAGCTCATATTATTCATTGTTGAAATCTAATTTATACATATTCTTAATGCAATCAATCCAAGGACTTATTAGTAATTTTTATATATTCTTTCACTTAAAAATATTTACTTTTTCTGAATCTAAATAATCTCAGGTTTTCACCATCACCTCAATCCAACCGAAGCTTAAAATATGAGCACCCAAAACTCAAATTTTAGAGTATGACTCGAGGGATGCTAAGTTTTTTTTTTAAGAAATGAATTTCAAAATGAAAATCTGCTTGGTTAATTTGGGGTTAAATTAAGAGTTAATTTAATTTAGAATTTTTAGGTCTATTTTAAAAGCTAAAAATGTAGTTTTTGTACGAAAAATGTGTTTAGTTTTTTGCAAGTTAAGTTTGTTTTTAAAAACAGTCCCTCTATAAAGTCGAATAACACTTTTCTCGAATGTTCTAATTCGAGTAACATCAACCGTGGGACCATAACAATGTTAAATAAAAACAAAAACTTTAATCAACATTTGAAATGTTACCATCATGTAATGTGATTTGATAATACATGTATGTATATGGTGACGAACTATACAAAAACTGTAGGCGCGAATAACACACTGATGTATGTATTCGTATGAGTGGCCTAAATATAAAAAATTAACATGCAAGTTATATTAATGATTTGTGATTTTAAATATCATGTTTCGTGTCTTTTAAAACAATAAGAGGGAAATTAGGGATTATGAACCCTTGATCATGGAGACCTAATCGCAATTCTAAGAGAGGAAAAATCCACTTCAAATAAACTTATAGAAAGAGAACACACTCAATATTCTGACTTAAAGAATCTCCCAAATTTAAATGTAAATTTAAAATGTGATTAATGAAATTTAGAGAAAACTACCCATTTTGATCATTGTTTGCAGTCCATGATATAATACTACAAACTAGAAAGTAATTAAAACAAAAATGAAGGCATGGTTATATGTATATGAATAAGGATCATATTTATGAAAAATTGGGGAGTTTTTTCATGGTTCTTTTAACTTTGTATAATCTTCAAGGTCAAATTGTCCCTCCTCCTCCATTGTACTTTCATATTTTTTTTTAATTTAAACAATATTCTTCTTAGTATGATAAAGAAAGTTGTGTCTTTTTTATTTTTATTTTAGGGGTAGTAATTGCTAGTAATGATTGTTTGTTGTGGCTAGAAGGTCAAAAGCATGACAACACTCAATTCCTCCTTTCAAAATCATCTATTATAACATATCTTTATCAAGAAATGATACTTTGACAACCATAAGAGTTGTAACTTTTGAGATGATTGATTTAGATATAAATATATATAATTGTAGAGTGATGGGTCTTGCCTAACATATAATATGAGAATCGGAATCTTATCCTTAACTGGAAACGTGCATCATCCTTTATTCATTAGACTTAATCGCCCTTAATGACTCAATAAAGGCAGAATCGGACTACGTTATGTAAGATATGGTCAACAACAAGGTGATCTATCTTTTACACATTTATCCTAAGCCACTTGGAGAGGATCTAGGGCTAGGTTACATCTAATACACAACACAAGGAGTACTCTTAACTCATATTTTATCATATCATTACTGAGCGTCGAAGTGTCATCACAGGAGGAACTCTCTCGTTTCCCGAAGGTTGAATCACTAGCTTGAAGGGAGACCACCATTAGGAGCTCATCCAGATTTCGACCTACCTCGAGTTGGCAAGAACAATGATAAAGGGTAAATTTGTAATTAAATGATATGAAAAAATATTAAAATAATAGTATTGAGAGTTGTAATGTAGTTGTATAAAAAAATAGGATTGTCAATATATTTATGGAGGGCTAAAAGTTTGATGCTCATTAGTACTTCATTGCGAATGAGACAAAAACCTACCGTCCTCTATTTATTCTTTGTGTAATTTTATATTATTTATGAACTAAATTTTGGATCAAATAATACAAATGTTCAAAGTGTATTGAATCTTAACTTTTACTTAGGTGACAATGTAAGTGAAATTAATTTTGATTTAGTCACTCTCAAATGCATGCTTTCCTTGTCTCCCCCTGGATTTTGCTTTAGGTGCATCCATTTTTGTTATATACTATTCAAAATTATATCATTTGCATAACAAAAATTCATGTTTAAATTCATATTAAGCAACCTAGATAACCCGCGAAGTGTACAAATGAAATACAAAAAAAATCACACTGAAAAATGTCACTTCAACAAATTTTATCGTCAACCCTGTCACACATGCTTAAAAAATGAAACTACTCTTTCAAATAATACGATTAGAAAAGAATGAAAGTGATATAGGTATAAAGAAAATATGAGAATGAAAGTATAACTAAAATTATTAAAAAATGTGAGATTACACTTCACTCAAAGTTATTTAAAAAAATGTAAAATGTTAAAATCGATTTTTCGAGGGTGGATATTGAATTTGACACCTTCAAGTCCTACTTCAGAATCAAATTAAAAAAAACAAAAAAAATGTGTGACAATTGAATTACATTTATAATGGAGATTCTCCTAATCATCTAAATATTGTTGTAGTAGTTGTTGTAAAACAAGAACCTAATATAGCAAAATAAAAACGAAAAACAGAGTGTGTGAAACGAAAACAGAGTAAGTGGTAAAACCCTAGTTTTCTTCAGTGACCGTTGGAGGAGATCGCGGAGG